>Ga0099825_1007030_pt1 | contig 13825 bp, 4 predicted proteins | sample SiratroredBW_FD_76838 | JGI IMG/M metagenome (GOLD analysis project Ga0099825, IMG submission 76838) | Root nodule microbial communities of legume samples collected from California, USA - Siratro red BW | ecosystem: Host-associated > Plants > Roots > Nodule | place: USA: California | collected... | reverse complement strand
GCCTGCTGTTTCTTTTTTTTTTTTTTTTTTTTTTTTTTTTTTTTTTTTTTTTTTTTTTTTTTTTTTTTTTTTTTTTTTTTTTTTTTTTTTTTTTTTTTTTTTTTTTTTTTTTAATCAATGATCAGTTGATATCTACCAGAATTAGCTTAGGATATCTTTACCCTTGGCTATGAACCACTATTGAATTTCCAATTCACATAACTTGGAGTCGAATCCAATAAAAGGAAAAGAACAAATAAATAAATAAATAGAAACTAATAATTCTAAATTCAATTATATGTCCAAATAATGCAGTGATCTAAAACTATATATTGTTTTGAAGTGTAATTCAGTATTTTAGTTTTCTGCAGTATATATATATTTTTTTTCATTATTGGTTTTATTTTACTATTGATAGAAATGGATTTTAATATCACTAAATCTTAACTAAATCGTGATTTTTACTTCGAATATATATAATGTGGAATTAACATTTATTCTTTATCTTTTCTATATTATTCTAATTAATTTAACTATAAAATTCAAACAGTATTTACTGATTATTAAAAAAAACTTTCAAAAAGATATTGAAAAGAATGTATGTTCGTAAACAGTACAAAGTTACTAACATTAAGTTTTTCTTTTTTAAGGTAACAGGTTGAAACAAACTGAAAAAGTTCATGATCAAATTAAGGTGCAGAATTCAGCATCCAAGCAAACAAAGAAAATATTTAATATTCCCCTTTTCACCATCAAATTACTTCAATTAAGGAAGTTTATTGCTTCAAAATTAAGTGATTAATTTGCCCCCACACATACCTGAAAAAGACAGCTAGAAGTCAAATTTCAGATAGAAAAGAGATAGAAAAAGAAATCATAGATCCTAACCATAACTAAAACTATTAAACCAATGCAAAAGTGGTATATTTCCCTAAAATTTCCCCTGCATTATGAAAATATATTTTTTTACATTTTTTATGTATTGATATTGATGTTGTAATTAATACAACTGTTACTTAATTATTCAATAAATTGAATTAATATAATAACTTTTCATGCATTTTAAGATGTTTGCTAATAAGAAACAAAAAAGAGACAATTTACTTTTCAAAAACTATAATCGAACTGTCTTTTTATAAAAACTAAATATATATTTAATCTATTTTTAATTTTACACATATAATCTACAAATTATAACTATAATAATAGCAATAGTCTTTTTGTCTCTATATTGTAAGATTATAAATTATTGAACTACACAAACATTATAATTTAAAGACTGCATATAAGAAATCGCTTCCTCTACTTGTATATAAAATTCAATTTCAAAATAATTATATATATATATATATATATATATATATATATATATGTATATATATATATTCTCATTTATCGTTTACGATTCATCATCTCTCTCTATTTTATGTTTTTACTTAAAAAAATGTACGCTATTATTTGTTTTAATACACATTCTTATCATTTTATCTTTGAAGATTTTTCTTTTCAAATTAAAATAATTACCTATAATAAAAAAGACTACATAAAAAATAAATAAAAAATATTTACCATTATATAAAATATACATTATTTAGTAGATTTCATATTCTAATTGGATAATTTTATCTTTCAATAAATAAAACATAATCTATTATTTATTTAATAAGATAAAAATTTAAATAATTTTTACTTATTTCAAAATAATTAAATTACTTCTCTTTCAAGAAATAACTGTTACATAATTTTTACAATATTATTTTTACAAAATTATATATATACATATATTTTAAATTATACTACTTTTTTAATTAATCATTTATAAAAGAATAAAATTATATATTTTAATTTAAGAAAAATATGAATACAGGTAGCTAGTTTCACTAATATTGATAATAGGAATGTCTTATAGCCATTTTTTTTTTCAACTAACATGTTTCACTCTCCCGTGGTTTGTGTAATGAAAAAGCCATGCCAAACTTTTGTTTTTATTAATTATTTAATTGATACAGAACATTAATCAACTTTATTAATAATTAATTTTCTTAAAGAATTTGTTTAATAAAGTCAATCATGCTTAACAATTAATTCTAAAAGTTTATTTTTAAAAGAAACCAAATGCACTCCAATTCAAAACGAAAAAAAATAATCCCAAATTAACTAATAATTAGTATTTGATTCATAATGATTAATTTCTAATTATCATAAACTCTTCAAAATAGCTGTTACCTACCTGTCAGGGTCGGTGGTTGCATTCCAAACTTCCATTCTCACAACAACACAATCAAACAAAGAAAGAAAAATAAAATAAAATAAAATATATAATAAAAAATTTTAAAAACACGTTTTCTTCTTCTTTTTCTCTCTTTGTTTCGTTGTTTCTCAATGAAACTCTGGCCTGGTTTGTTGTTAACCAGGTCCTCACCAACTCTTAAATCTTAATACCTTTTTAAAACACATTCCCTCTTCCCTTTGAATTTCTCGTCTTTCTTCCACAATGAACGACCTTCTAACGGTAACCTTCCATTTTCTACCTTCTCTTTTTATGTTTTTCTTTTATTTATTTATTTTTCATTGTTGATTCAGCTTGTTCTTCGTTCTTTCTCCGTTGTTTTCACACATTTGGGATTTTCTTCATGTGGGTTTTTGTCAGATCCAGCTTTGTGCACAATGTGCAAGCTCAGGATTTCAACTTTTTTTTTTTTATATACTTTTATCCTCTGTTTTCTTTGTTTGCTGAGAAAAAGAAAGAAGCTTATTGGGTTTGGGGAATGTGGGTTCTGAAGCATTTGAAAATTGGGATTTCTTCTTCATCATTGTTTGAGTTATTTTGAAATGCAATTTTGGTGCGTGTTTCTTGGAGGAAATTTAATTTAATTGATGTTTGCCACTTTGTAGTGTTCTTAAGCCTATGGAATTTGAGCGTTTGCGGTTTCGGGATTTGTTGTTATTTGCGTCGCGATCTGTTCTGTTTTAAAAAGGGAAAAAAATAATGAAAGAGGTTGCCATGGATAGTGACAATTAAATTAATCTAGAGTTAAAGATGCATTTGGTTTTACTTTTCAATGCTCAACTATCTTGGAATTGTTTAAAATAAAAGACTAAGTTAATAATTTATAAGTCATTTATGATATTTTCAGTAGCCTCTTCTTGCCATTGGCAGATTCTTATTGACTAATCGGATTACATTGGATGTTCTTTGTGGTAAAACAGTAACTCAAATATGTGAAGGATCTAAGCTTATAATTGAGTTGTGAGCAGATTAAAATTATTATACTTGTAAAATCAGCACTTCTGGTCAAACATTTCATGTTTTCTCAACCCCCAGAATTTTATTTTTACTTTTAAATTATTCCTTACTGCTTATATAACAGTAAACATCTTAGAGACACCATGATGGCTATAGAAAGTTCTCTGATTTTTTCATTCTAATATACAACGAGTTGAAACCATACTTCACTTCTTTCCCAATCCCCGGAATTTTATTTTTATATTTAAATTATTCCTTACAGCTTATATAACAGTGAACATCTTAGAGACACCATGAGGCCTATACAATATTCTCTGATTTTTTCATTCTAATATACAATGAGTTGAAACTATACTTCACTTCTTTTAGCTATAAGTTGAAGTGCATGCAACCATTCGCATACAACTTAAATGGTTGACATGCTGCCCGCAAAAGCTGCATTTTCCACAATAAACATCATTTAATAATCCAGCTATATGGTAATAATTAATTAAATATTGCCAATCCACAATATAAATTATGAAAAATCTAACATTCTTGCACTGGAAAGCATTAGTTATGCGTTGCTCATTGGAAATAATGTGTTTATTGGCTTGGAGGACTCGGTTTGGTATCTATGAACTTTCTGGGTTACATGCTCAATCCTCACAAAAGCTCCATTGACTTGCCCTACACAGAAGTTGTTTTCTTTCCGTTACGTAACAATTTTCTTAATACGACAATAACATTGTTCTATGCATGGATAAAGTTGTGGAAGCATTTAAAATCTTTTGTTGCCAAACTTGCTGATACATTCATTATTCAATTGTCAAGTAGGCACCCTTAACAGTAACATTTCATGCCAAAGGGCAGAAAATGCTTAGGAAAGTCATATTTTGATATTTAAAGAAGTTAACAAGATGTTTGTGGAAGCAGTATGCGCAATTCTGTATTTACAATATCTATTAAATGAAGTTAGTTACTTAGATTTGCACAATGAATTAGGCTGTGTATTGAACCCTTCCATTGACTGTTACAGTTTTTCCACTGGACTAGAAGAACAGCTATGCATTGTGCACTAAGGAAGGGTCATTGCATAAATCCATCTCGTGTTAGGTCTTAGAATTACCTGTCACTACATAGGTCTTAACAGTAGTATAATACTAAATAGTCAAAACGTCTTGTAGGGAGACCATATTAAAATTTTGAAATAGATTATTTGTTCTGTTTGTCATGCTTTGAATTTTAAATGCATCTAAGCTCAATACTGCTTTTGGTATGTAGAATGTTGTGTTATTTTGTCTATGAGCTAATTGTTAAGATAGCAATAACTTAAATGTCAATTTCATTGAAGACGTGCTAATAGCAACTTTAGTCTTAGGGTTGAACCATACATAGTAATTTGGTAATGTATTTTGTTTTCTCAGGAATCATTTGAAATCCCGCGTGGCCTAGGTCACGGAGGTGGTGACGTTGAGTTAGGAGAATATGCGAGGAATTCAGGAGAACTGGGCTTGGAAAGTTTCTTCAAAAAGGTGTTTATTTATATATATGTATATATGTGTGCGTGTGTATAAAAACATTATTCAGCTTATCTTTCATTATTTCTTTCCGTTTCTTAGCTTAGGGGGCCTTAGCATTCATGTTCAATCATGTTGCTCATCTCGTTGAATGTTTGGTTTTTTTTATAGGTTCAAGAGCTTGATAAGCAATATGCTAAGCTGGATCAGCTTTTGAAAAAGCTCCAGGTAACCTGTCTTTACAAACTTGACTACTAATTTTTGGCTTTTGGAACACTTGAAGAACCAGTTTTGATCATGTCGAAGTAGTTTGCAATTGGATGACAGTGTAATGAATTTATTAAGTTTCACTGAAGTATGATAATTATAAATAAAGAAGTGGGCAATATAGTCTATTTGGAATTTTCAGATGGAACTACAACATCAACAACAAAATCCCTTTCCAATTGTTATATTATGGACTCGTTTGGGTAAATAGCTTTAATTAAGTACTTTTTGAACAAGTGTTTATCATACAAAACTTATGTATAAGTTATTTTTATAATTGAAGAGAAAATAAAGTAGATGGTTTTCTTACAATACAAGTTATAAGCTGTTTTCATAAGCAATCTGAAGAGCTTATTGAAAAAAGCTGAAAACAGCTTCTGGAAATTTCATCCGCCATCATATGCACCTGCACCTGACATATTCTAATCTAGATACATGTGCCTCCGTGATTCTTTGAGCTAAGAATCCTCTTATATCTACTTTCAAGTGATTCCAAATCTCCTCTCCTCATTTCTATTTTAGCATTTATTTCTTCTCTGGATTCTCCAATTAGGACCAGATTGCATCTACAAAAGTATGAATTTAGACAATAGCTCCTTGATATATTTTGTAATCATGTCCAAAATCAAGGGATGGGGAAAAAGAGCTCACAGTTGACCCTTGATGAATCATTTTTTTAAAGGGAAGTCCTCCTATTATACCATCGCGTGTTTGTGCACCAGTTTTGAACCCATCGTACATTTCATTGATGGTATGAATTTATAAGCAACTTGAACTTATTTCTTCTATTGTGCCCTCCATAAGGCATTTCTAGTCAATTGGTTGGCAGAAAAACTTACGTAGACTTGCAAGTTTAGAGTAAGTGGCAAGAGGAGAGATGAGATGACAGGGTCAGGAAAAACCATTTAAGAAGGATAAAAAGTATGTAAAACTAGAATGACTAGTGTTGCCTATCACTTTGTAGTTTGTATAATGATTTTTTCTAAGATAGTAGTGTTGAATTGTAGTCAGCCTTCATATCAAGTGAATTGAGAAAAATGAAAAAGGATTAAAATAAGAGCCACTTTTGCTTCTGTTTTGGAATTTGGTAGGAGTCCACCTTAAGTAAATAAATATTACATGTTTGGGCAAATTACTAAAAGTCATTGTGCTTACTTGTTGGACATTAAAATTACTCTTAATTTGTCCTCACAATTTTTATTCAAACCTTGTATGCAGGGTGCCAATGAGGAAGCCAAAGCTGTGACTAAGGCTCCTTCCATGAAGGGTTAGCATAATCTTGTTATATTGTTATTTTAAATAATCTTATGCATGTTCCATTGTCCTTTTGATTTTTTAAATTAACATAAAGTTAAAGAAAAATTAGTGAGTCATGCATCCCTCCTTTAATATGTTTTTTTTTTTTTTTAAAAAAAAAGAAATATTACAGTGAGACACTGTTAGGAATCTTATCAAGAAAACCAGAAAACACCCTCAAACAAGCAACTGAAAGATTGAGAACGTTTTATTGATATTCTCAAGTCAAAAGTACATTGAAAGTCACAAGACTTTTCAAACGAAAATATTTCCTTTCACACAGGAAATTTTCGTGTAACTCTATTACAAAATAGTCAAAAAGTCCCTCTCCAAAACATAGGTTGGTCTTTATATAAGCCAACCTCTCGAATTACAATTAATGACTGATTCCCCTTCTAACCGCCGTACCACACTCCCCCTAATAACCTTAATCATTATTTTTATATTTCCTCCTATAGTACACCTTCCAAACTCTATCCTTCTCCATAACATTTGGTCTAACAATACTCCCCTCACGAGAAACAACCTTGTCCTCAAAGTTGAAGTCTGGAAATTGAGCCTTCATAACCTCCACATCTTCCATGCTGCAGCTTCCCTTCCTCCTGTTTCCCATTAGACGAGAATTTGCTGAACAGACTCTCCTTATCAATCACCCTTTTGTCCAGAATTTGCTGCACCAAACTACTTGGTCCTTGCACCTGTAAATCCTGGGGCAGCTCTGTTTCAACTTGCTGTGATCCCACTGCTAATTTCAACTGGGATACATGAAAAACTGGATGGATGAGTGCCTTCTGGTGTGTTTGGCTGCTAACTAATAACTGGTATTGTACCAGTAGTATTCCATGGTATAAAGTTGACCCAAGTTTTGGGTTGTTCAAAACTAAAGCACCTCAGATACGTCTCTAACACCCTATTCAAAACTTCCTTCTGTCTATCCGATTCTGGATGATAAGTTGTACTTATCTTCAAGTTAGTGTCTTGCAATCAGAATAATTCCTGCCAAAATAGACTGAGAAAAATAGAATCCCAGTCACTGACTATTGATGCTAGAATTCTGTGTAGTTTAACCACCTCCTTTGTAAAAATTTATGCCACCAAGCGTGCTGAATAAGAATGCTTTAAAGGTATAAAATGACCATATGTACTCAACCGATCTACTACCACTAAAATGGTATCATACCCATTGGATTTCAGTAATCTAACAATGAAATCTATACTAACATCTTCCCAAATCACTTTCGGAATAGGTTGTGGTGAGCACGCTTGATATTTATTTCGTTGACAAACCACACATTCAGCCACAAAATCAGAAATTATGGCTAGCTCCACTATCAATTAGCACCAACACTGATTCCCCCTATATCCTTCCTCATAATTTCATTGTGTGGTATTGTGTCATTCCTCCGGCTAAAAACAACGATAACTCCATTTTTAGATACTCTGGTTCCAACGACCTATCATATTCCATCATTCCCTTCTTCCTCAGCTCCGTAACTCCTTGATCTCCTATCTCTAGCCCATTATCATCTTCCCCACCAATTATCACCCTTAGATTCTTATCTGGACAACAATGCCCAAAAATATAAGGATCTCTACAATGAAAACACCTCCCGTCCCTTCTTTTTATGTATTTCGGATAAGGAAGCGTTCTCACTCACCTATTTCTTGAAACTTCCCCCATATTCTCTCCAGTTCGTGTTTCTTTGCCGTCATTATTATATTCCTTTCTAGCATTGCTCGCCATGATAGATCCTGTTTGTCCATTCCACCCTTTTCATCTTTCAACTCTCCAGTCATCCCCATTCTTGCCATATATCTAAAATTCGAATAAGTACTTCAGGCAGGGATCATTTTCTTTTCCTCATTCTCGACTTCCTCCAAATCAACCGCAATATCCATTGCTCTCATCAACTCTTTGGGATCATGTGGCCGAATTTGGTTTCTAACCCTCATCTGCAATCCTCCCAAAAAATATTCCATCAATTGCTCCTCAATCATATGAGGGTCTTGCAGAACTAGAACATCAAACTCCTACACATAATCTTCCACTCTTCCTTCTTGTTTCAACCTTGCCAACCTCTCATATATAGAATTTCTCTCCTTCCTTCCAAATCTCCTTATCAAAGCTCTAGACAACTCACTCCAAGAAGGATTTTTGAAATTTTGTTTCCAAAATTTGAACTAGTGACTCGTGTTGTCCTCCATGCTAATAAATGGCACTTTGAGTCTTTCTTTAACTGCAACATTTTGCATTTCAAAGAACTTTTCTGCCCAAGCCACCCTTGTGGGTCCACTCCTTCAAAAATGGGTAACTGCACCCCTTTTTGTCTACTCCCATGATTCCGCTTCCTCCTCATCATCGGACTTTTGCCCTTGCACTGATCTTTCCTCCTCATTCTCCTCCTCATTGATTGAGTTCTCCCCTCCCTCAGAAGACTTTTACACAACAATTCTTTAACTTGCAAGAAATTTTCTTTGATGGCTATTATCTCTACCTTCACTTCTGCCAATACTCTCCCATGTTTGCTAGCTAATATCTCTAAGGTACTCACTTGATTTTCTATTTTCTTCTCCTTCTTTAAATCCAGCAGGTCAAACCAAATTGTTAGGAATCTTATGAAGAAAACTAGAAAACACCGTCACACAAGCCAACTGAAAGACTGAGAACGTTTTATTGATATTCTCAAGTCAAAAATGCATTCAAAGTCACAAGATTTTACAAAGGAAAATATATCCTTTCACACAGGAAATGTTCCTATCACTCTATTACAAAACAGTCAAAAAGTCCCTCTCCAAAACATAGGTTGGTCTTTATATAAGCCAACCTCACTGAAAATTACAATTAAGGACTAATTCCCCTTCTAACCACCGTAACACACTCCCCCTAACAACCTTAATCATTATTTTTAAATTTCCTACTATAGTACACCTTCCAAACTCCCTTCTCCATAACATTTGGTCTACCAGACGCACACAAATGTGGAAATTACTTATACTTTTGTGATTCATTGAACCTTTAGAGGAATACTTCTTGTAGGTGTTACTGAAATTTTCTGTTGTAAAATATATATTAAACATACATGTAATAGAGAAATAGTTTGCAAGTTATAGTTCAAAATTATGATATTGATATGAAGGATTTGCTGAAGCAGGACTGTTTCTAGATGTTAAATTGCCCATCTGATAAAAGGACAGATTTGAACTTTTTGTTCTGGGGATCTAATGAAGTTCATGGGAGTTAAACTAATTAATTTGGCTTAATCCAATGATTGTCTGCAGCTATAAAGCAGAAAATGGAGAAAGATGTGGATGAAGTTAAGAAAACTGCATATTACATAAAGACCAGAATTGAAGAATTGGACAAAGAGGTGTCTACTGAATTCCTTTTCATCTGTTTTATTCAATCCATGGATATTCTTGGTGTAAATCTACTCATTCATTCTGTGTTGTAGAATTTGGCAAACAGGCAGAAGCCTGGGTGTGGAAAAGGATCAGGTGTAGACCGCTCAAGAACAGCAACAACCATGTTAGTAATGATCTGGCTTTTTATTTTGTTATTGTTGTCTCGTAACACAAACTTTGGAAATTGAGTTTCTCATTATATTTGTAGTTTAGTATATAGTTCTCTCCGTGCTTTCATAACTTTCCAACTATTCTTTTCTCAAATTCTCTTGCAGCACAAATATATAACCATTTAGACACTGAGTTTTACTTGATAAATACAAGTCTACAAAAGACTCTTGGACGTCAATATTCCTCCTCCAAGACAACTAAATTTCTAGTCCTTTTGAAGTTTAAAATATTCTCTTTTCTTTTTCATCTCATCTGTACCTTGTATTACATTATTTTGCAGTTCTTTAAAAAAGAAACTGAAAGATAAAATGGCAGAATTTCAGGTGGGTTTGTCTCATTTTTTGTGATTTTTTTATTCTCCTGTCCTTTGAATTCATCTGAATCCACTTTTGAAAATCTTTGCAGACCCTAAGAGAGGTCATCCATCAAGAGTACCGCGAGGTTGTTGAGAGACGGGTTTTTACAGGTTTGAGTTGTTTACTTGTCAGTGGTTGCATTCAATTTTGTGCAATTCTGTACCATTACTTTTCCTAGAAATGGAGTTAATTTCTTCTTATTCTCTGGTTTTCATGATTTTCAGTTACCGGCACGAGAGCTGATGACGAGGTATTTTTCTTTTCTGAATTTTTATTAATAGATGGAAATGTCTTTTAGAAGTTTTTCTTCTAATCATTTAACAATGTACAGACAATTGACAGATTAATTGAAACTGGAGATAGTGAACAAATTTTCCAGAAGGCAATTCAGGAACAAGGGCGAGGCCAGGTTCATATATCCCTCTTACTTTCTCCTTCAAATCCTCCTCAAATGCCTATTCAACTTTATCGAATATCAACATGAATATCCTCCACTCCTCTATCCCCCATAATTTGTCCTTTTGGGGCTGGGGAGGGGTGAGGAACATTGATCTTCCTTGGGATATAGGCAAATTGCATGATATCAGGAAATCTACCTTGTCACCATACTCTCCTCATACATGAGTTATCTTTGTAGATAATGGACACCTTGGCTGAAATACAAGAGCGACATGAAGCAGTTAGAGATGTTGAGAGAAAGCTTCTTGATCTACAACAGGTATTTAATCAGTTTGTTCAATTGATCTGACTGTGATTAGGACATTTGATATCCTGATTAGATGATGATAGACAGTAGGAATAAAGCATAATTACGGGTACAGCCCTGATAAGTACGAATTATGTAGTAAAGGCCTATGCTGCAGAACCATTGTTATATCACTAAAACAAAAAGGGAGATAGTGGATTGAGATTATTTTGAACTGCAAAATATTTATACTTTATTCATAAGAGATTTAGTCATAGCTCACTATAAAAACTAATGGTATCATTTCATTTCTGAAGGAATTTCCGGTTACAGTTTTTCTGTTCGTGCATTCTTTGTCTTCTTTATTTTATTTCATTTCTTGATAAATTCAGATGTTGCTAAAGTAATTCGTACATGGGAGATTAGAGCCATAAAATACATCACTGCACTACACCTGTAGGAAGCTAAAATTTGCTTTTGCAAGACTAGTAGGATGCCATTAGAAAATACTGTAATTTATTTTAAAAGTGTGTTTAAAGTTATGCTTATAATGCACACAATGCCTGCAAGGCTGCAAGATATGTGAAGTTAGAGATAGATATCTAGTTTGCACTTTAATTCCTTTGTCTTGGCAGATATTTCTGGATATTGCGGTGTTAGTGGATGCACAAGGAGACATGCTTGACAACATCGAAACACAGGTATTTTGTTCTCTTTGCATATAAGACCATATATGTAGTATGTCAGTCTTAGCTATTGTTATTTCTATCAGTTTGTTTTGAATGTAAACAAACGCTCCCTCTTTTGTATACCAGTTTTTGCTGATCAATAATAATTGCCGTTCCATACTTTTACTTTCTCACGACTTCTCTTATTCGTTCATCAAGCATATGTTAAGCTTAGATTTTAATATCAAGTGTGAGAAGAGGGTGTGAAAGAAGCAAATTTTAGCTGTATAATTCAAATGTTTGTATGGTCAATATTAGAACTGATTAAAAGTTTAAAACAATCTTTATAATCCATAGATGGTTATATGACTAAGATGAATCATGTCAAGCTCAATAATATGCCCTCTATAGGTAAGGATCAGTTTATATCAGCGTGATACTCACCCTTACCTTTGGTGACATACATCAAAATTGAGTAATGTATACTTTCAAAACGCATGAAAATAAGAATTAGTTGATTATTTTCTTATTGTTGTTTAATTTTTATAAAGTTAGGTAGTGCATATTAAAGGGTTGAATGTAGGAATGAGTACCGTTTATAGTGATAACGATAAATTAGACCTGAGAATTGTTAATCTTGATCATCCATGTGGTCAATGTATGTATGGTAAAAATTAGCAGTTCCAAGTGCATATTTGAATTAACCATAACAAGAGACTTTTCTTCTTTCCAATGCATAAATCACACAAGTAACAATTTTGTTATTCTTTTTTCACTTTATGCACTGGAAAGTGAAAAAGTCCATCACACCATCTTTCCAGATATATGCTAATTTTTCAGGTTCTGACATAATATGTCCTCTACCTATGTTTTTCTGCGTATATGTTTGCATACATATGTTAATTGCTGTGAAAATTTGATTGGTGGAAAGTTATATTTGTGATTTGTGATCAAATTTGGTTTCTGACCTTGAATCAGGTTTCAAGTGCAGTCGATCACGTGCAGCAAGGTAACAATGCACTCCAAAATGCCAAGAAACTTCAAAAGAACTCTAGAAAATGGATGTGTGTTGCAATCTTGATACTTCTCATCTTTATTATAATCATCGTTGTCACTGTCATCAAACCATGGGTTCACAAAAATGGTGCATAATTGCATAACTTATACGCCATGATATTTTTTTTCCACTGATCCATTCTTTGCTTTGTCATGTTGTAAAAGCATTCTTTCCCTCTCATATATAACTTGAAAGAAGAAACATTGGACCAACATATAAAATGTTGAATTGTGTTGTATAATATTTTTATATGAAAGAAAATATATTGATTACCGTCTCCAATCAGAAGAAAAAAAAGTTCTTTCATTTATATGTCATTTTAAAAGTTTAAGATGACATTTATTATCGTTTACCATTTGCACCCCTTAAAGAAAAGAAAAAAAGAAAAAATGATTGAAATGGCAAAGTAATAAATTGGAGAAATAAAGGGGATAATGAGAAACTATAATTAGTTTTTATAAATTTGAGAAATTACTTGTTAAAACATTAGACGAAAGACATCTAGAAAGCTTATCGGTGAATGTGGACTTTTGATCATTTATTTTGGAAAATAATTTCCACTTTTCTCAAGTCAGGTATGAAACTATGTTTGGATTGATGTAAGAAGGGTCACGGAATGTAAAAGAGTGATATTTTGACACTATTATTCATCTTAATACCATTTAATACTAATATATATTATTATTTTATTTATATATAATATTTTATTAATAAAATACAATGTCAAATAGAAGTATAAATGAATAGTGGTATCAAACTAACATTTTTCGAGAATGTATTGATATCCATTATTTAAATTGATTAAGTTTATGTTTGTTTAATATTTTTAAAAACTGTTTTTAATAAAATAATTTTATTATAATTTTTAATATGTTTGGATAACCTTATTTTGAAAAAAAAAAAAGCAGAAAATAAGAGTTTTCAACTTGTTTTAGAAACTTTTTTTTTCATAAAAAACATGTGATAAAAGAGAGAAAAAAATATTTAGTTAAAAGAGTATGTTTTTTACTGGAAACGTGTGCCTTTTTTTATATTTTTGTAATATATATACATATATATATATATATATATATATATATATATATATATATATATATCTTTTTTTTTTTTTATATGTTTTTTTATATAATAAAATAATTATATATATTATTTATTTTATATTTTATTAAATTTATTTTATTTTAAATAAAATTTATTT
>Ga0099825_1007029_pt1 | contig 13826 bp, 10 predicted proteins | sample SiratroredBW_FD_76838 | JGI IMG/M metagenome (GOLD analysis project Ga0099825, IMG submission 76838) | Root nodule microbial communities of legume samples collected from California, USA - Siratro red BW | ecosystem: Host-associated > Plants > Roots > Nodule | place: USA: California | collected... | reverse complement strand
TTTTTATTTTATTGTTATTTGTGTTGTCTTTTTTGCGGGGTTGGGGGGTGGGGGGTGTGTTTTTTTGGTTTTTTTTTGTGTGGTGGGTGTGGTGGTTTGTTTTTTTGTTTTTTTTTTTTTTTTTTTTTTTTGTTGTGGTGGTGGGGGGGGGGGGTTTTTTGTGTGTTGTTGTGGGGGGGGGGGGGGGGGGTGTTTTTTTTTTTTTTTTTTTTTTTTTTTTTTTTTAAGTCCTCTAGATGCATATCAAGTTGTCATTTTTAAACCTTGTTTTGGGGTTTGTGTTCTGTGTTTTTGGATGTGGGGGCTTTTAGGAATGAGAAGTCGTAGATGTGTGTGAATCAGAGTTGGGGTGTGGAGCAAGTAAAAGTGTATGAATCCTGGTAGTGTGACATGATTTGCAAATAACTTTGTTCCTTGAGCATGTGACCAGGAACATGTGTTAAGAAATGTTCATCTCTTAATTGGATCTCAATACTTCGAACGATTAATCCTTAGCTTTTTAGTGGAGGATACCATGTGTTCAATCCTACCCCAAAAAGTAAAAGTGTGGGAAGAAGAAAAAAATAACAAAATAAAGGCTAAAATAAATTGAGGGCTTTGTTTAAACGTCAAAGCAAGAATTATGGAGTATTTGATGTTGTTTTGCATGTAGTGGTAGAAAAGTAAAGGTATGGTATAGATTTATTTTTTACTAGATATATGAGTATATGATTGATTTCCTAGTCTGTTTGAGTGTGAGTTTTTTTTTATTTTATTTTAATTTTTTGCATATAAGTATGAGTAGCCTACAAACTTTGTCATCAATCATTATACTAATTTTTGGTTCATCAACCTTTGAGCTTGACCCCTTTTCAGAAGCCTTTGGGAATTATTAACCTTTTGGTTGCCACTTTTCTTCCAACTTTCTCCTCTTGCTCCTGACATCGGCTGTTTGGATGCAACCTATATATTTCTGCATAGGAGGTTTTCTGTTGTTTGACATAGAAAGTATGTGCATTCTCCCTGTGGATGTGCTGCAGAAGAGGAAAATTTTGCTGAAAATTTTTTAAACTGTGAAAATATGACCTTGTGAGAAAAATAGCATGGAATAATCTGAGTACATGATTTTTCGTCCTGTATTGAGGGTGTTCTAGTTTGAGGCAGTGGAAGGTGAGGGTTGGATTTGGAAAAGATTGTCTTTGCCTAATAAATTTCTGAATATTTTACTTAGATCCAGACATGAGGGCCCGAGTATGCCCTGTGACATAATCATATATGTGATCCTGTAAGGGAGAAGCATTCTGATAATCATCATATTCTATGCTTCATTTTCTTTATGGTGTGAGAAATATGCTGAGAAGATCAATATTTCTCACTCACAAAGTGCATTATTAGAAATTCTTAAGGCTATATCTTAGGGTCTAAATGTCATACACTCATACTTGCTTTAAATGGAGGACATATAGGTATTAAGTCAATGACATAGGTGAAGTAATGTAATGGATTTTGTTATAATCACAGTAGTATGCTTCTAAGATTATAGTGTCTCAGGTTTGTTGTTTGGTCTGTTTTCACTTAGGATTAGGTGTCCAATACCTAACCTAGTTAACAATTTGCTCATAGGAAATGAGTGAATTTTGGTGTAAGGAAAATTCATTATTTGGTGCTTCTTTGGTGTCTGATATTCAATTTAGCTTAGATCTTTCAAGAGAGATGGTTCAAAGTTGAACTGAATACAATATTCTTTCTTCCCTTATGCTATATCCCCAGAATAAGTTTGATGTTAGAATCAATGCTTAGTAAACTGTTAAATTGTGTCCTTTGTTTCATTCAAATCTTACTTCTTCTGACAACTTGTTGGTGAAGGTTGCAAGAGTCACAATGAGTCTGGCATGTCTTGTGTGCCATAGTGTGGATAGTCCATCACCATCACACTCTTTCAGGAGCTACTCTGTTTCAAGTGCAGAAAATGAAGGGAGATGCCATGCTGTTGCAACCTGCTTAACCAGGAAATTATCTCTTCCACCCTCTGCAGTACACTCTTTTCTTGCACCAACATCATCATCCAAAGTGACACCACAACCATCTGCTTCAAGCAACAACTTGATACCTGGTACGCCGCGGCTTGTACGAAGCCGAGCCGTGACAAGGGACCGAGTAAGAAATTGGAATTTTGATGAAATTGTAATGCAGTCCTAGTCAAAACTATAAGGTAGAATAAGACTAGGGAATTTTCTGGTGGGATAGTTTATAGCATGGTATTGCTATTTTGCCCCTTTGAATTTTGTTATGGGTGCAATTTATCTCTTTCTCTAGTTTTCTTGTAAAAGAGTCCAAACACTTCTAGAATTGAAAATATCTTAAGGTGTGATTCTACTTCATTTGGCATTTTCTGTCTGCTCTTCAAGAATTAACCAAAGTTGTCTAGCAGAAATAACTTTCAAGAACTAAGGCAGACAATTTGGAACACCTCCTTTGCTTTGTAGTTTTGATACCATTTTAGATTTCATAGAAAAACTAATTGAAATTAAGTGAAATTTTCAAAAACATTGATCCTAAAAGGTATAATTATGTTAAGTATCAAGGTTGACTAAGGATCAATTCGGAAGATTTTCTCCATTAACATTTATATGAAAAGTAAAAGAAAAAAAGTGAATTGCATTTATTTTAACTTGTGGAGAAATTCATTTTAATTAAGAGAACTTACTTTTGATTTTTATTCTTATTTTTCTATTATATTAGTGTATGTGGAGAAGTCTCCAGAAGAGACTCTAAAATGAAGTCACCAACATGTTTTTTTCCACTTTTTAATCACTCTAATTTCATATATCATTCCTTCAGTAACAGAGTTCATAAACTACCATGTCAAAATTCAATAGCACACAAAGTTTATAGAAATGGTTGTGTCGAAAGTTCGATGATTTCTATGTCTCAGAAACATTAATCTATTTTTTAACTGAAGATAGTAAAAATATTCTCAGTTGTGATGAGATAATTTGTTTATACCCATTGTGTTGTTATTTGCTAATCTCTTCCATATCTAGCAAAAAGAAAAAATGTCACAGCGACACCTTTTTAAGACCTTTTATTATTGATTGCAGTTTTTAGAATTCTAGAGTGTTAGAAAATGAGTTGTCCAAATATTTAACTAATAAATTCTTATATATCCTCACCGTTTTACTTTTATCAAGTCAACTTCCCTCTCACAACCAAAAGTCAACTTCTGAATTGAAGATAAACTTTGGTGCAATATCTTGAAGAAAATTATCTTGAAGAAAATTGGTGGTTGTTCTGTCTCATTCTCAGATAAGAAAGTGATAGTGTGGAGTAGTTGTCATAGTCCTTGTGGATTTCTTGAAGTTTGTCTCTTGCCAGTAAGTGAAGAAAAAATGATGATTTTGTGGGGGCATGGTAGATTTTTGCTTTTTAGGTTTGGCCCATTTTTCTGCCTAGTTTCAATTACCATATTATTTTATGAAGAGAGTTAAATAAAGGATAAGTATAATAATATATTGATCATGTACTATAATTATAACACCTTCAAACTATACTATATAAAAGAAATCAGCGAACTGTAAAGCACAAATTGTCATTATTTGAATGTTAAATTAAAAAATAAAACCCTTGACAGAAATCAAGGGTGAAAGTTCACGTGGGTTAAGAAATTCATACTTACAACATTACACTAGTGAGAGAAAGAGTAATAGTGTGCTCCGAGGAAGATTTTTAATAAAACTCATTTGAACTGAGAATTTGAAACAGTTTATAATTAAATATATTATTTAAGTAAAAAGATTTTTAAAAAATTGAAATACTAGAATTATATGAGAGTAATTTAATTATTTAAAAGTAGTTAATTTAAAATTTTACTTAAAAGTTAAGAATGTGAAATTCTTTATACTTTTAAACTTATAAGTTTTTATTTTATGTTCTCCGAATTCGGTTGAGGAGCTGTAAATGTAATTAAGATTGAAATATTGTTAGAATGATTCGGTTAATGTTTTTTTTTATTAATATTTATAAGAGTTATTTTTTATTTAAATTATTAAGATTATACTTTTGTTATTGTCGTAAATCATTGATTTTTTTTACTTTATATTGACTAAAATTTTATCGCTTATATACAAAAAGCTTATTGTAATACTCTAGAAAATAGCTATAAAATAAAAAAATTAATCTAAAATTTAGTTTTAGATATAAATAAGACAACACTTATTTTTTTTAATAAAAAAATTGTTTATTTAACAACTACTAACTCTCTCTCTAGAAGATATTTTATCTCTCTAAAAAGATATTCTATTTTATTTTTAAAAAAACTATCAACTCTCTCTAAGAAGATATTATGTTTTATTATAATAAAAATCACCAATTATTTTTTAAGAAGATATATAGTTTCATTCTTATAAAAATCACCATCTCTCTAAAATAATTTCTCTTTAGAGTTTTCTACCTTCTCTATAAATTTGTGATCTCATAGGTTATCAGATTGACAATCAGATATCACCCTTAGATTCCTAACGTTGAGTAGATCAAGAGTGTCCGATCAGATTCTTGAACAGAGTTAGGTTGGTTTTTGAGTATCTGTAGTCTATAGAGGTAAGAGAAGCTAATTTAAATGTTTTTAATGGATATTTTAATTACTTGTCTTTTAAATTTGGGTAAGGGAAGCTAGTTGTATGTTTTTATAGATATTATAATTAGTTATTTTGTGAATTTGGGTAACAGAAGCTAGTTTGACTATTTTATATATATATATATATATATATATTTATATTGTAATTATTTATTTTATTAAATATGAATTGGATGAATTTAAATTGAATGAAATGAATGTTTATGTATGATGTGATGTAGTATCAATGTTTGTGAATGATATAGTGTGTGATCGAGACATAGTATCTTCAAAAAAGGAGATACCCGTGTTGAGATTATTAGGACGTGCATTGTTTGGGGATTTGATCTATCTAAGGAGGTATCCTGACTCTACTGGTACATTGGATTTATATAGATGAAGTTTACCAGTTAGTGAAAAGTCGAAGGAGATTCATATAGTCATGTCCGAGATTTGAAATATAAGCTGATCGAAACAGATGGATGATATATGACAGGTGCAAACCTCTGAGTCTAACTCAATGCACGAGTCTTCAGAAAGTAGAGAATCTAGTGTCTTTGTTTGTGAGTCAGTATGTGTATGATAGGAGATGAATTATGAAAGCTTGATGTTTTGGTGTTTGATTGAGATAGAAATTTAAATTATGAAAATACATTATTCAAAACTCTAGCTTACCCTTATTTTTGTGTAGTGTTTATTGTTTTGTTTTTAAACTGCAATGATTGTGTATTACACATGAGCAGAGGATTTGACAGGTGGTATGAGTCTCGGATGAATTGTTGGAGAAACTTTATTTTATTTTATTTGTAATTTTACGAAGATATTTTTATTCAATATTATTTGGAGATATATATATTTTGAAATAAGTGACGATGAATGTATGAATATTTATATTCAAGTTTATTATATAATTTTATCCAATAAAATTACTATTATGTGAAAAATATAAGATGTTACACTTATATAAGATATTTTTTTTACAATATAAATGATAATCTTTGTCAATAATTTATTTCAATTCTTTTTAAAGATTCGATTAAGAAAAAATTGAACTAACAATAATAAAGATTGTTTAACATTTAAAAAAAAAGCAATTATTGATATGAAATCAAATTCAACATATTTAAATATCATATATCATATAAATTGAGAAATTCTCTATATAAACATAAAGTAAAGGAATTAAAAATCATTTTAATAAATAAACAGAAAATGGGAAGAAAATCATATCTTAATATCAATGGATATTTTGAATACACATTTTCCTCCTAGTATAACTTATTTCTTATTCAAAATAATTTCTTTCATTTTCAAACAATAATGCAGTATTTATGATGAAGTAGTAGAAATCATGAGTATGTTGTGATATATTTTGTTTAGAGGAGCTGGATGACAACAATAGTCACGTGATGAATTAAGAGTACAGAGACAAGGAAGGTTGAAAACAAATTCACATATATTAGTTGTCATGCATTATTATATTGACTATTTGGTTCCTGAAAAGGTTACTTAGAACATTTGGCGTTTGATGAAAAAAATTATCTACAAATAAAGCTTCATTTAACTCACCATAATTAAATACTTCTCTCTTATAAGAATCAAGATTGTATGTAGTTCATGGTTTGCCATGACTAAATCACCATTGTTTTTTGCGTTTCTCAAAATTCCTTGTGAATCCTAATACAAGATGATTAACTACATATTCTAATCATACTAGAAAACTAAAGTGCATGTAATTGTGTTAAAATTAATTAAAAAATTTATTATATATGTAATAATCCTACTTCACTTTCTTTAAAAGAATCCTGGTTGACATGAATTATATCCATAATATATTCATTATAATTTTCAGATCTCAAGGTTATAAATCAAATATTTATTTATACTATTTAATCTGTTACAAATTTGAGGAGAGTTGTCACAACTTAATAATTTAAAGAGTATTTTAGTTTGAAGTTAAAGATAATTTGCCATAAGTCTGAAGTAAGTAAAATATATATTATTAGGAGTCTATCTTAGTTTAAAGTTGGTAACTAAAGCTTAGTTCATAGGTCTTTCGCCAGACGTCAATCCATTTATTAGCAGGTGAATTTCATGAATACTAAGTATATAATTTTATAAGACAAAAGATTGATATACATTAATATGACAATATTCCGTTGATGACACACTATGTCTAGACACCACCAAGTAATGTTTTAAGCTATTTACTAATCAAATTCCTATGGTTTCTTTACTACAATATTTAAGTAGATAAATTCCTAAATTTTCCCTATAATATTTAAGTTCATTCATAGCAAATTAAAACATTAAATTAATATAAATCACAATAAATAAAATAAATAAAGCCTCTAATGATGATCTAATTAAAAAAATAATAATTAAAGCGAGATACGAAAAATTAATTTAAAAAAGAAGCTTAAGAGAAGAATTATCTAATTCTTTAGCTAAACAACTACAAATCATCTTATTTAGTCAAAACACTATTAATTGTAACTAATAATGAGTTGCTAAATAAAATGTTTGATTATTAATTAGAACAATTACTTATGTATAGTATCAAAACACTTATCATATAGTGATCAACCCTTATGACATGTTTTCTGTTAGGTCGTCTATTGATTTTATTTTTGCTTGTTTCTGTCAAACACAACATTATCATATTTTGTTAACACAAGAGCATCTAAACCCTTCACAGTAATCAATTCCCCTTTTGTGTTGGCTAAATTCCTTACACAAGAGAAGTGAAATTATGATCATATAAATGGTGAAACAAATTAGGGTTCAAGGTCTAGAGTAGAAAGGATCTCTCTGCAGCAAGAAGGGGTATCCAATTCCTCTCCTCTTGGAAGGAAAAACAACAAACAAGATACTCACAAAGAAACCAACCACAAGAGGGAGAGTGTTGGTGACCTTTCTAGGCAAAGCCGGGTAGTAACACTTGACAACATCTTGATGCAACCCTGCAAAAGCAAGAAAAGAGACCAAAGACAACGATGCATGGAAAAGATCACTCCATCTTAGTCTATAATCTGATGGCACACGAGGCTTCTTCTTGCCCCCATTGAAAGTCCATATCCCTCTCAATGTAGCCACTCCATAGTACAACCTTCCAGTGGCACTTCTGAAGCTGTCAGTTAAGGTGAAGAACACACATGACACTGCCAAAAGGGCCAAAAATATTCCCATCAACCACCGGTTGAATGCTTTGCATTCACCATCATCTGTGAGAAGAGGTGCAAAAATGCTGAAGGCAAGGATGGTCACTGTAGGCAAGAGCACATTGAGCCTAGCAGTGCCACTTAGTATTGCATTGATGACATAGAAATAGTAGGACTCATCAATTTCATAGTCATCAAGATCATAGTAGTCATCATTCTCCTCACTATTCTGTTGCTGCTCATCTTCACAGTGGATGATCAAATCATGATCACTAGCTGAGTTGCTCATCTCCAACCAAATAACAAGATTTGGTGATGGTTTTGAAGTTTCTTCATGTGGAATTATAAGGACTGTTTTGCACCTTTGTATATTATTTCTTGGTTTTGGTTCCTTCCTTTGTAATGAAAATTCTTGAAGGAATATGTTTTTCCTTCTTCAGCAATGTTTGAGTCAGAATTTGCTTTCATTTAGGGAAACCTTTATGCTTTGCCATGCTTCCACTTTCCAGAAGAAACCTTCTGTCCAACAAGCTTTATAAGTAACATCAATGCAACATTATAGAAACCCTTATTTTTCAGCTCACTTTTTTCAGTTATACCTTCCTTTACACATGTTCAGAACCAAATCATTTTTTGCTTTCTCTTTTGTTTGGGAAAAAAATGCCTATTTCACATTGCTTTTCAATACATATTCTCTTCATACTTCTTATGAAGATGCTAAATGGTAACACATGAAGAAGAGAACAAAGAATTTCAGGCTTTCTATAAAATTCCTTATGTTAAATTTATATTACATATGAAATTTTATTACATACAAAATACAAAATTACATATAGATTTATATTCAAACTATTACATACAGATATGTAAATTCTTATACAAATATTTATATTATTATTATTATTAATAATATTTTTAATATATTATTATCATAATAATATTATTAATATTATTAGTAATATTATTGATATTATTATTGTTGATATTATTATTGTTGATATTATTACTATATTATTAATATTATTTATATTTTAATAAAACTGTTGTTATTATTAATAATAATATTATTATCAATGTTATTATTATTAATATTATTATTATTATTACTAATATTATCTGTGAACTACACGTGTCCAAAAAACTTTCTATCATTTTTTTTCTCAAATTATGTTATCTTGAAATTATTTATTAACATTACTGTAAAAGTAATATGCTACTCTTGTTCTTTACCTATTCTTTATTTATTTTTTCTTTTTTTGAGCTTCATATATAATCGAGCATAGAGAGATACAAGTGAATTTTAGTTTGTAAGATTATAAATATGAGTTACTTGAAAATCCTAAAACTTATAAAAAAAATTACTTACCTTTGGAAATGAGAAATTATTTGTTTTAGTCTTAATTCTGACAAAGAAAAAAAAATCTGTCTCACTAAAAAAAATTGATTTTAGTGAGGGTTTATTAGTTGAGGTTTTAACAATCTCCTATAAGAAATACGTTTACAGAAATTTTCTCCTTAAACTCCTAACAAGTTTTGACATTTTTTTAAAGAACCGAGACAAAGTTTCATGGATTTTAATTAAAACTTCTCACTTTATTTTCGACCTTCCCTATATCCTACATTATGAGTTTCTTTTTCTCTTTAACTAAACCCCTTTGTTCCACATAACGAAATCCTAAAAAACTATTCCCAATCTATTTTTTAGAATTGTGCGTGGTGTGAGTGTGGCGGGGTGCGGGTGTCGTAAATTGCTTCCGGTCTCTAGTTGAGGAGCCGATTAATCTCTCGTTTTCCTCTTCTTTATCTATTTTTACTTTTACAAATAATCTTAGGCTTGTCGTTGTATTTCATCACAATCACATCTCTGCATTTTCTGAGAAGTTATATCTCTTTTCAAGTGTTTTCTGCATATTTTTACCTTAATGTGAAATCACTGCTCTGTACAGAAGATTTTTACCTTGATTTGAAACCACTGGAACTCAAATATGAAAACAAACTTTTGTTTATAAATTATACAGTAATTAATAGAGCATAGGGATATAGATGAAAATAATTTCATTTTGATCTTGTTGATGGTCTGCAACACTTTAGGAACGAGAGAGAGTGGTAGTGAAGGGTAATTATGGAGAATACATAAGGAGGAGTCAAGAGTGTGTAATAATGATTTTAGTAAACTCTAATATATATTAAAATTATGTTTATTAAAAAAATAATTTTCTAGGTAATATTATCATATGTTATGTTGAATTTACCCACATATACAAATCAGTGGGTAATAATCTGTATGTAATATTGAATTTATCTATTGATACAGATTCGTGAGGAATAATCCGTAGGTAATATTAAATTTATCTACATATATAGATCCGTAGATAATAATTCGTGAATAATGCTGAATTTACTTATAGATACATATCCGTGGATAATAATCTGTGAGTAATACTGAATTTACCTATGAATACAAATTTATGAGTAATAATCTGTGAATAAATTAAGTTTTTCTTATAGTGATGCTAAATGATTAAATAATTTCTTAGTTGGAAAGTCTTTTAGAATTATAGTATTTCGTGTGAACTATAAACTGACAAATTTAAGCTAGTTTTAATTCTCATATATGAATATAATATCTTTAAAGTTATATACTTGTATAAGAGTTAATTGAATATTGAGATAGGTAAAATTAGAGTCTGTGTCATGCTTGGATAAGTAAAATCAACATTCTTTAACTCTAACAAAATTGATTCAGGACTTGAATAAATCAACTAGTTAGAGGTGCAAGTGTCATAGCCTGCTTATTTATCCTTGAATTAAATACATGTTTCTCTTTTTAAATTTTTGTAACATGTCTTCCATGTTGCCAATTTGCGGGATGCTTTTTTAGGCAATTTTATAGGTCTACGGGCAAGGCTGACTACTTGGCTTTGCACACTGGATTTATCATTGTGAGAGCCACTCCACAACATGTTCTTTTAAATTTGAATTTGTGTTTCCTCTTTTGACAGTGCATTATGTGTAGGTACACCTGACTCCTAGAAGTATGTTGACAGTCCTGTGCTTTGGGCTTCATTTGTTGTTTTCCTGTTCCTAAATGTTAATGGTGAGAAACTATTTTCTTAATAGAGTTCTATGAAATTTCTAATTATTCAGTTAAAGAGTACCAGTTGGTTAACCCTGTAAAAATTTGCAAGCTGTTCTGAACATCCTTAATTGTTGTATTCTATTTCCAATAATTATAATTTGCAAACTGATTAACATTTACAATCACAAACCATTTGATGGTGTCAGATAACTTGGGGTGTTGGAACAAAACTTCAAGTCACACTACTTAACAAAACAATAGAAAATGGGACCCTCCAGCATTAGTATAATTGAAGCAGAATATTGGCTTACTAATCTGGTGAATTCTCGTGTTGTTTGAAGGCTTGCGGCATTATGTCTCTGCAGCTATATCACCCTTCCATTATATCTTGTTACTCGGGTACTACGTTTGTTTATTTCCTGGTTTTCTTCTATTTGATCAAAGCTATTCTTTGGCTTTAATTGAAGTTTTTTCTGTGGTCAGGAACTTTACTGCAATCAATAATAAAAATATATTACTTGATAAATGTCAATAACACACAATCTAATTCACTCTTTTGAATACTTTTATAAGTTGAAATTGATTGAAAACTATAGAAAAATTGTAGGCTCCATATTGAACTATCCAAGATAATTTTGTGCAAAACTATAACTTTGTTATGATCTATGAAGCACATATACGGATATGGTCATCACATGGACATGGACACGTGGAATTAAATTAAAAATTATAGGATATGGTACACGACAATAAATGTATATATATTATATATATAAATATGAATTTATATAAATGTACTAATATAATTTGTCATGTGAAAAAAATAAAGAGAGAAACCTTTTTAAAAAAAGTCTAATTAAATTTACAACTTCTACATTTCATCATCATTAAAAAATACAATTTCTAATTATGGTTCATCAAGAGACGAGCTGGTAATATCAATAATTTCATTGTTATCTAATGAAAAATCATCTCCTGCAATATCCCATAATTTAATTTCATCTTCTTTGTATTTTGAGGATTTTCTTGAGAGAAGACGAAGATTACTATGAATATATACTAGATCTTCTGCCCTTTTAGGTGTCATCTTATTTCTTTTAAAAGAATGTATAAAAGAGTAGATACTCCAATTCCTTTCACAAGAAGAAGAAGAAGAACATGGTTGCCAAGTAACTTAAGAGCGATCTTCTGAAGTGTTGGTGCATGACTACATAAACAATCCATCATGTTTTTGCATCCATTTTACCTCTATCTCTTAAAGAGTCAACATCGGCAAAATTTTCCCTTCCATCTGAAAAGTTTGCAAATTTTATATTTACTTGTCTCCTTACATCTGCATCATCAAAGTACCTCTTAAAACATTTATTCCTTTCATAAGTAAGTTCAATATCTTGATGTGAAGCAAGTCTTTGTGGATCTTCACTTAACCATTCGTGACTATAATATCTATAACATTATAAACATATAAACATAAATTAACATTATGATATTGTAAATAAAATATATAATACAAAATATAATCATAAAATAATTTAACTATAATACCTTGGATTTAAATACTGAGTTTGACAATGAAGTGATGTATTATTCTTAGTTCAACGATAAATTAATATTGACTGAACTACCTTAAAAAATGATGAAAGTTTAAAATTTGTCTTTATTTCATGTTGGAATATAACCTTTCCCATATTTTCAATCATTGAATCCCACATTTTATATACTAAGTGAAGAGTAGTCATATCAATATTTGTTTTTATGAGAACATCATAAATAGGGGTAGTAAAAGCAAGTATGTAATCAACCTTCGTCCACCAATTATCATTCAACAAAGTTTCTTTCACAAATTATGCTCTATCCACATCATCTTCCTTGTAAGATAACCATTCATCACTGATAATCATCTCCTGTAGTCCTTTTTCCAAAATTCAAAACCTATTAGTACTCTCACAAGACTAAGGATTTGATGAAGCCAAGCAAGCCAAAGCAAGCAAGCAATTGGAAGTGTGTCTTAGGCTTTATCTTAGAGTGAGTGAGTGTGATTGGTGGTGAAAGAGAACCTATGCACAGCTGAGGAGAAACTCACTAGCACATGGTCTAAAATGGTTAAAACAAACCATAAAGCATAAGGTAAATTCTTTGCCTAAAAACAATTTTCAAAATAAGGTACTGGACGAAAATAAATCGATTTCAGGTTAATTGAAATCAATTTATTCGTGCCCTGGATAGAACTGAATAACCGTTTTATCAAAACTGTTTTGGGTTTTTCTCTTATAAAAATAGAGGTTTTCTAATTTGCGCCATTAAGAGATGAAAAATGAGAATCAATTGAGAGCTATTGTAAAAATCAATTTGGGAAAATTAGGGGTTTCTTAATCAATTGAAAGTGGCTTGTTCTTGAAGAATCAATTGTGACGCATGGTGGAATGTATGGTAGAGTGTGTAGTGAAGATCAACAGGAGCGAAACCTTTTGATAGTGGCACGTGGGTTGTGCATGAGGATGGGTATGCATGCATGGTGTTAGATCCAAAGGAGGCAAGGACCATGGTGATGGCTTACTGGATGTAGTGGAAATGTAGAGTGGACTTTGATGTGTTCATGGGGATGCATACTAGTGCCATGAGAATCATTTGTAGTTTTTTTTTTTATTCTATTCTATGCCATGAATGTGTTATGAAATTTGAAAATCAGCCAGAAGAAAAAAAACATACCTGGTATTTGAAGAAATTAGTCTTTTTTCTGTGTTTTCTTCTCCCTCTCTTTGTACGTGTGATCTTTTTTCTCTTCTTCTCCGTTTCCCTTTTGTTCTCTCTTCAGTATCCGTCTGTCCCTCCTCCCCCCCCCCCCCAAAGTAGGGTGCCTCCCTGTTTTTTTTACCTTCCCCCTTTTTTTTTTTTTTTTTCTTTTTTTTTTTTTTTTTATTTTTTTCAAAATGTTAAGTTGTTTTATAGCATTTATCATTTTTTTATTTATTACTTCCCTTTATTTTTTTTTTAT
>Ga0099825_1007025_pt1 | contig 13829 bp, 10 predicted proteins | sample SiratroredBW_FD_76838 | JGI IMG/M metagenome (GOLD analysis project Ga0099825, IMG submission 76838) | Root nodule microbial communities of legume samples collected from California, USA - Siratro red BW | ecosystem: Host-associated > Plants > Roots > Nodule | place: USA: California | collected... | reverse complement strand
CACTATATATATATATATATATATATATATATATATATATATATATATATATATATTCATTTTCTTTCCTGCTTTTAATTTAAGAAATCTTGAACAAAGAAATACAGAAAAAAAAGCGAATAATACGTTGAGAACATAGAAAAGTGTTGGTGTAGACAAGGTCAAAGTCCCTGTAGAGAAGGCCATACTCACATGACCCAACTCCATCACCTGAACCATAGATTTTGCAAGATCTTTCCATGGACACAATTTTCCCTTTCTCTTACAAATACCCATTCTTACCTCTACACAATCTAACCAAAACAAATAGCAAAGTGAATAAACACTCATTCTTTCAACAATGGATTCCAGCTACAACTCCTCTTCTAAGGGTCATGATCATCCACAACAGCAACAATCCCGCACCGACCTGTTATCTTCTGCCAAGAACTTGACCGATGCAGCACAATCCGCAGTTTCCAACGCTGCTGGTAACATTCTAAACGCAGCCAGTGGCAAGGTTGATGACACAGGCATTGGCAAGTTCATTGACAAGGCTTCTGATTATCTCCACGGTGACTCCGGGAACACCACCACCAACCATTCCAGTAACAAGAATCACAGCGATGGCAACACTAGCAGTGCTTATGGGCAAAGTGGTAATTCAAAAAGTGAATATGGAGGAAGTGGAATCCATGACTACAACAAGTCTGGTAGCGCCTATGGTGATTCAGGTCGTTCTGGTGTAGGTTACGGTGGTGACAGTCATTCCAGCGGTGGATATGGCGGCCATGGAATTTCTACCGGTGGAAGTCGTTCCAGCAGTGGTTACGGTGGTGATGGAATGTCTAGTGGGGCAGGTCATACCGGTGGTGGTTATGGTGGTGATGGTATGTCTAGTGGGGGAGGTCGTTCTCACAGTGGTTATGGTGGCGATGGAATTTCTAGTGGGGGAAGTCATCACAACAGTTCTCACAGTAGTTATGGTGGCGATGGAATTTCTAGTGGGGGAAGTCATCACAACAGTAGTTATGGTGGTGATGGCATTTCAAGTGGTGGAGGTCGTTCGGGCAGTGGTTATGGTGGTGATGGAATGTCTAGTGGTGGAGGTCGTTCTGGTAGTGGTTATGGCGTTGATGGTCGGTCTAGTGGTGGTTATGGCGGTGATGGGAAAAGTCATCATGGCAGTGGTGGCTATGGAGGTGATGGAAGAGGTCATCATGGCAGTGGTGATGGATTTTCCAGTGGTGGAGGTCGTTCTGGAAGTGGTTATGGTGGTTCTGGTGGAGGATATGGAGGTGACGATGATTATGGTTCTGGTGGGTCTAGGCAGGAGAGTTATGGAAGTGGTGGACATGCTTATAGAAACTAGGTTACCAAGATGGCTCTGGTTGAGTGAGAAAGCTAGGGCTAGCAAATTATACATATCTACAAATATATTTTTCATTACAAATAAATAAGAGTTGTTTTTGTATAATATAATTCTATATATTGTCATGATGTCATCCTACCTAGTGATTTCTAAGGTGGTGATGTTTCAACCATGACAACAACATAATGTATTTGTCTAAAATAAAAGCTACTTGAAGAGTTATAGTACATGGTCTTCTTATGGTTGAATAATACAAATATATATATATATATATATATATATATATATATATATATATATATATATATATATATATATATATATACCTTTTAACAAAATAAATATTTATTTGATATGCATGTCTTTCTCTCATGACCTAGATTAAGTTTGGATGGAGAAGTGGATCAAAGGAAGAAAGGGAGTGAAAATTGTAGTTTTAAAGAAAAGAAGGTAGGAAATAAAGGAAGTAATTAAAAAATTTAAGAGTGATTTGAAAATTAATATATTTAGCAAATGACCAAAATGATCTTATATTAAGAATAAAATATAATTAAAATATTAAGAAAGATTTAAATACCTACCACTCACCTCACCTCAAATTAAAGGAATGTTCATCATAAACAAACACTTATAAAATAATCTTGAATTAGTTGATACATATTAGTATCCATAATTTTATAAAATTAATGTAAAAAATAATTTTCAGAAATATAAATTAAAATTAGAATGAAATGTAAATTAAAATGATGAAAAAAAAATGTTATAAAACCTTGATAAATATTCTATTTTTCAACAGCAAATTAGAATGATTTCAAAAACATACCAAAATTTATTTTTTACCATTGTAATATACTTTACTTTAATTATTTATTTTATTAATATATATACTCAATTATGTTATATATATAATTTATTTTTGATAATTTTAATATGCTTTACTTTAATTATTGAATAATTACAAAATATACTCAATTATGATATATATATATATATATATTCTTACTACCATTCAATATTCTCAATGTAAAGAGAAAGACATGATAAGCACATGATCTTCAAGGACAATGAAATAAGGGTGCACACTCTTCACTTTCCATATTCATCTAACATTGACATGTATTATTATTTTATTGATATATATTATAATTATTTTATTAATATATAATATTTCATTAATAAATATAAGTGTCAAATGCAAGTTTGGCTTGAACAGTATCGTTTTTCATGAAGTAATTGTAATAAGTCTTATGGAAGATCTTGTTTCTATTTTTAAAAGTTTCACATGTTTCATCAACTTGTTCCGATTAATTTTTTTTTATAATACATAAATCTTAGATTTAAAAAGAGATTTATATTAGAGAGATCTGTTAGTCTTAATAAAAAATTTATACACTTTGATTCCATACATCCTAAAATTTTTGTCTAATAACGATTTTATTTTTTAAGTTATAAATATTAATATTTAACAATAATATAATAATATAAGTATATAAATCCGCTGATACCGCAGAATTGACCGGCGTTGTGGTCTGAACAAATTCTGTTACTTGTACGATTCAGTTACAACAAATAAGAGGCAACGACAACCAAATTTTCCAACTAAAACTTCCAAAACCTCCATTCACGACGTCGTTTCCTCTCTCCTTCTTGTCCTATATATTAATTTTATTTTTTTTCGGTTTCTCCCTTAGGCTCATGCAATTTAAAACAGCTGAAGAGAGAGAAAGAGAGACCCGATCTTCCTCTTTCGATCTCTGCTCTTTCTTCCGCCCTTTCTAGATTCGTTGCATTTCATCACTGCTACCGAAATCCCATAACGAAGTGGCCGTAACGGTAATTTTTTTTATATATATTTTCTCTTTGAATTTGCATTTTCACTTTTACGATATGGATTTAGGTTAGGTCCCGTGCGAATTCTTAAAAATATGAAGATGGTGTGAGTTTGTTTTGTTTGTTTTTAAATTTATTTGTCAATCTTGAGGTTTATAACAAATTTTTGGTAGATCTTTATGGTTGGGATTGAGTTATGTTATGATGCTGTTTTAACAGCTTTCTCGTTGAGAATTTTGAAATGAGATTGGTCTTTGTTGAGTTCAAAACGTTGATCGATCATGGATTCATGGCGATTGTGTTCGTGTGTTCCTTTGAATTGAAAACTGCATGTGAGCAATGTAATACGAGAACTTGAAGTGTGACTTTTCAGTTTTTGACATTTGCGTTAGAGTAATGCTGGGGTTTTGAATTGCAGTCGTGGTTGGACTATATTGTGGGAAATCGTAGATAATCAATTGGGTCATAATTGCAATCGCATTGAGGTCGCCAGACACTTGAAGAACCCTCATTTTAGTAACTTATCGTCAAAATTTTGGTATTTTGACATTGTGGAAAATTGTCGACCATTAAGGCCGATGTGGCTGTGTAGAGCCGAACACCCTTGACATTGTCTTAAACTGTGGATGTGGACTTTTTTCCTGAACTGTTATATTTTGTTGCTAATGTATGCGTGCACATTAGATTTCAGGGTTTTCAATTTTCGCAAAGAATCTTATGTTCTTTTAATGATTCTGTTTGTTTAGAATGTCGGACCATACTAGATAGATTAGTTGAGTTAGAAGTGCTGTTAAGAATTTTGGTATATACACCGATGGCCGATAGTAATTGGAAATTGTGTTAGTTTTTCTTTCTGCATTTAATTCTTGTGATAACACTGATTGTATTTAAGAAGCCATGCAATGATTTAGAGTTTTTGTTTTGTAGTTTTTGATTGAGATGAAACTTGAACGGGCTGGCTAGCAACAGGGGAAGAGAAAATGCTGAGGCTCAGGTTCATGAAAAAGTGCTTTTATTTCTGACAGTGACTTCAATGATTACTGCTATTGCATCGTAAATTTGTTTATCTTTCATGATGTGGAGTTTTGCGTCAAATGCCCTTACAAGCATTAGAACGAGAAGAGGGTCCAAACAACAGTTAAGTGAAACTCACGCAGAATGCTCGGATGACGAGGTCTGCTCTAATTCCAGCAGAGACGAAGGGCTGGAATGTCCAATATGCTGGGAATCATTCAACATAGTTGAGAATGTGCCTTATGTCTTATGGTGTGGCCACACCCTCTGTAAAAATTGTGTCTTAGGACTGCAATGGGGTGTGGTGAATTTTCCTACTCAGCAAATCAGGATCCCGTTCTTAATTTCTTGTCCATGGTGTCATTTGTTATCATTCCGAATCATATACAAGGGAAATCTTAAATATCCTTGCAAGAACTTCTTCCTTCTTTGGATGGTTGAGAGTCTGAATGGTGATCGGCATAAGCTTGTTTCCTCATCTGGGGATACTCAACCAATTTGGTCTCCCAAGTGCAACCTTGGAAGTCAAGTTAGTACTTGTAACCTAAGAAGGGCCTCAATGAGTCCATATTCTAGACAGGTGGGATCTAACCGTGATGTTGGTGTCAGTGGAGAGACACACTACTTTTCTCTTCACAAATCTCTGGATTTCTTCCTTCACTTTACATCCAAGTTCCCGTTGATCGTTATTTTCCTACTGATTGCCCTTTTTGCGGTTCCTGGCAGTGCTGTTATTTTAATCCTTTACTTGCTAGTCACTCTTCTTTTTGCTATACCATCATTCCTCGTATTGTACTTTGCATACCCTACGATCCAGAGGCTGATTAGAGAAATTACATCTTAAGATATATCCTTCAGCAGACTGTTACATCTTTTCAATCCGACTTCAGCAAATTAACCATATATCTTTGGATTGATTGTACTCTGGTAATTTCTTTCTCTGTTAGTTTTAGGTTTTCATAAGGGTTCTATATCTTTTGTAATTTTTGTGCAATCTTCATGTCAAGTTTATGCTTAAAATCTGGAGAGGAATTTTATTTTTTGGCAGTTGTATCTTGATTCTTAATTTCCTTTTTTCTTTTTCCTGAAGTGCGTAATTATTAATTTGTATAAAGAACAAGGTTCACATGCCGAAAAGTTTATTATCGAATGACTGGTTATGCGATTACATGTAGAAAATGTTTCATGCAATATCTATAATTCTAGGCTTGATTTTGACCTGAGCTTAAATGTCGTATCGGCTTTTATGCTTTGCCCGTTCATTAACATGTTTTAAAAGTTGCCAGATTCTTCACTCCGTTGTTAATAATGACCATTCTGCATAATATATATATATTAAAAATTACAATAATTCTGTAAGATATTTAGAAAATATGCTTCAACAAAACTGTTTTGCTGCATTTCCTGTAAGTTACAAATAGTTTGTAAAAGAAAGCACAAACAAGCTGTATTATAGATCATTTTTAACCTATTGTGCCATTTATTTATTTCAGCACATCTGATCATTACATAAAATCAACTACACTGTAGAGAATCACTTTTTAATGTCATTTGCTGGTTAAAAAACTCATTTATCTTTGAGTCCGTGGAGAGGAGTGGTGGTGATGATGTTGGTAATTAGCCCCTTCTACTGGCCGCACAGAGTGATAGAAGGAGGGATCCAACTAGCAGTTTCTGATGAGTTTCTGTTTGTAGGATTATTTCAAACTTCAGATTCTACTTTTGTTGTTCATAAACTGGGCGCGTGTAGTAGCAATTTTGGTATCCCGCCCGTGCTCATTGTCTGAATTTTCTTAAACCTTTTTGTTTATCCATCCTTATGATGTTAGAGAAAAATAGTTTTGGTAACTGGGTTACTTTGATTAAACAATTAAACACTGTAGTTTCAGAATATGATCAATCATTTTATAGGTTAGTTTGTCATTTCCTGAAAATAAAGTTGACACTGAAACTGGGTAATGATTTTTCTTTACCAAAACTGAAATCTAAGCAAGAAAAACTGTAAGTAATTTATACAAGAAGAAGCTCGTGTATCTGTTCAACTGTTCTGTTTTTTCTTTTTCCAATTTTTACAGGAACATGCCTTGTTTCAAAGTTCGACTGAGGACTAAGAGCTATAGATAGAACTCTGAAACACATATTTAGATCTCCGTTAGTTCCCCAAACCAAGTGATAATCCATAATTGGTGATCTCAGAAGCAGAAGCAAATGCCTGGCATTTTGCCTGTTGATCGAATTACATTTGCCTTCGCATTCGCCTTTTTAACTTCATTGTTCCGGCTTTCTTCTGCCTTGGTTCTTGCCCGCTCTGCAATTTGATCTATAGATGTAATCTTACTTTGAAAATCCTCCAAAGCTCTCATCCTTCGTTGAGCAAGTGCTCTCTGCAGTGTCAGAAGATCGTGATTAGGAATCACACGCTGATTTTATGGCTTAAAATTCAATTTTTCTAAAGATTTTTGGGCCGTGTTCCACAAATTATAACTTCAGATGGATTATACTCTGATATTTTGTTTTAGGCCTAATGCAGTCAAATTTGTAATTTTTCAATGCAAATTGGAAATGTCAATTGTTTTTCTCATAGCAGCATCATCTATTTACATGCTCGAACTATGTAAAGTTAACGAATGAGACTCAAATTTACGAAGTTAGACCAATTACTTAATCTGGTGGACGCATTTAATGGCTTAATGAATGAATATAAACAATTCAAAACATGCTTGAATGAATATGAATTTAAAATATAGGAACTAAAATTTTGATGTTTTTATTTCGCTTCATATTTTAGGAACATGTCATGTTATAAGCTGTTGTTGAATCACATGCTGATATGCTGAATTGTCATACGTATACTTTTGGTGGAACAACTTTTCCTGTGTTAATCACATTTCCAGGTGTACCTACCTCACGAGGCTATTAAACATGCATGCCCCAAAAATGTAGTTTGTGTTAAAAGAGTTGTTTCAATTAACGGTATATGTGTCCACACTATTCACCAAGCAATTTGAAGTAACATATATAAACTCTTAAAATGTGTATAGCACAATAGAATCTTCCAAAACTTAATTGAGTATAATTTAAGTTAGGCATAAGGTATAAAGAATGTCTGAGTGAAACCTCTTCCTTGTCTAGCTTGCGTCTGGCTTTCATCTTCTTCTTGTTTTCCCATGAATCTATCATCTCTCTCAACTTGTCATACCTGATAATTTCTTTTATATTATTATGAAATATAAAACTGCACGAAATGCATGGATCAAGCATGGTAGCATTGATTCAAATTGAGCTGGTTTTTTGGTAGAAATTCAATGTAATATAAATACTTGCATCCAAAAAATACCTTTGTCTGATCTCTTGAAGCTCGGTTCTCTCCCATTCGTCTGCTTTTGTGTGCCTTTCGAAAGATTTGCCAAGAGTTGGCTGTCTTCCAAGATCAGGCTTTGTTGAAGTCTCAGGTTTGTCAACACTGAAAACCGAATTCTTTTTCATTGATGGTGCAGGGGCAATTGCCTCTTCTGGTTTCTTACCTTGGTCATCTTTTAATCTAAATGAACCTGAGCATGATGCATATAAAGGTACTATAATTTATGAATCTCCACAAAGGTTTGCAACAACAAAAGTCTTAGCCTATAAAGTGAAATGTGCTAGATGAGTTATACAACGTCATTTGATCCGGTTAAAGAATAAAATATCAGAAAAATTATCTAGAACCCTTCAAAGGGTATATTATTCGTAAGTGGAGTTCTACATGCTCATCCTCACCTGACAATCGCTTGGATGCACTACTAAGTAGGGGAATTGGAGGTTTGGTGTCATCCACCCTGCTTTTGGTCTTTTCCAATGAGGCCTTCGGGGTTTCTTTCTTCTCTTCAGAGACATCTAGCAAATTAATTGCAAATGCAGCAGCAGCTACTGCAGCAGCATGGTCCATGTCTCTCGACTCATGATCACCACTCCTTTTCCTTGCAAACTGTTTCTGAAACCAATTCTGACCACCCTTTTCTCCTGAAATTATCACCTCAATTTGTTAACAATTGCCTCGTTTATTTTGAGCCAAAAACTGACAGAAAGATAACAATATCTTCATTCATATTTTCAATCTTTGGTCAAATTGAATATCCAACTCATTTTACCCTTATTCTTTTAGTCCCTACTTCCGGTTACAGTTTTACAGCATATCACAATCTTTCAGCTCCTTCCTTTTGAACTTCACAATTTCTCTTTCTTGCCAAATGTGCTCAATATACAGATGATAAAGCCCTAAAGGAGAATACATTTTTTTGAAACATTACCTTTGAAAGATTGAGTTTTTTGTATTGGTATTTTCGAATCATTGGTGCCAACAGGACCAGATTTGCTCTCCTCTGCACCAGTAAATGGGACCCTAACAAAAGTGTTCATGTAAGCATATAATATTTATGAACACATGGTTTTATTTATATGTGAAAGCATACTTTTTGAATGAAAAGCTACTTTATGAGCTACTAAAATTATGTGCATGCATTCAATTACTATCAGCAAGAAGGGAGACTGAAAAGGAGAATGCATTCATGCTTTCATAGTCACATGGTAAAACATAAACAGAAGTCTATTTATTAAGAGTTCATTTCAGCAATACTGGCATGAAATACCAAAACATGTTTGGCAGTAAAAATTTAGAAGTACTAACCTCATTTGATTCAAAAAATTCTGCATTGTAGAACAAATTCTGTTGTCAGGGTTCCCTTCTTTGAGTAAGGTGCCGTGTTATCCATTTGCCACAGGTAGGTGCTTTCTGAAATATATAGAAGAACCCTTGGAAAACGAACTTTTAGGTTTGTCTTGGAGTGCTATTTGGAGGAGGACAAGCAAGGTCAAATATGCTTTGCATGTGGAACCTGGTTTGGAACTCAAGTGCCTTGTGGGAGAAGACAGGTATTCTTTTCATCTTGGAGAATTGGCTCCTAGAGTAGTATCTATTTGACTTTTTCCGTCCACCACATCCATTTTTATTTTTTTTTGTTGGGGAATCTTTGGATTAGGGGTTAAAAGATTAATTCTTTAGAAAACTGAAATTGGTTCAAGAAACTGATTTTTTTCTGTCTCATCCTCTTCCTACGTGAATATATTGAATCAGACCCTCTATTAGTTTAACTTTCTACAAATATTATCAGAGATCTCAGACCAAAACTACAGTATAGAAGAATAGGAAAATTTTCATTGTTAATTCGGTTTTTATAATTGAGTTAAGTTAAATTTAATTCATAAAATGTTGTTATAGAGTCTAATTTTACATTCCAATCTTATAAGATTGATATTATCATAAACTCAAATTATGACCAAACACTATTTTCTATTTATCAGCAGTGACAAAATATGTGGATGATGACAAAAAAACAAAATAGAAGAGAAGAGTTGCAGTAGTGACATTTTGTTCGATAACATTAAAAGAAGTCACATTTTTATTTTAACTTTCCGGATTCGTTCCTTACAAAAAGAAAACATTTTTAGATTTGACTTTGCTGATTTCTTTAGAAAAATATAAAAATTAGAATGAGATGGACAGAGTTAATTTCTTTCATTTTAAAATATATTTTTCATATGTGAATATATTATCAGAATAAACCACCTCTTCAACAATGAAAAAAAAAAAAAACAAAATCGTTAATATTTATGTATAACTTTATAATAAATAACAAGTTCATGTGAGTTAAAATATCTCTAGCTTAAAAGTTATATAAAGAAAAGATAATATATATATATACATATAATCAAAAGTGATAATACTCTCTAACAAAAAGAAGTAAACAAATCTAATGACTATATCTATCTTCATCTGATAACACCATTCTACCAATCTTAAAAGAAACACATGCATAATGCATGCATATTTAACTTGTGCTTTGGTAAGCATTTTTACTTTTCAATCACTTGTACACACATCCTTTGATTTCTCCATGTCAAGATTCACCAACTCCTTTGCAAGATGTTTCAACAATCCATAAGAGATTCTATCAGGCCATCTTTTCTTTGTTAATATAAAGACATTTGTGCCTTTGTTGCACTCTAATCCATAATTCTTCTTAAGCATGCTAAGATTATTCATCACTCTAACCCCCAACAAATTCAAATGTAGAGTCCATCATAAAAGTCTGAAGGGAAGAAGGAATATTCACTAGTAGAAAAAACACGTATTACAAGAAAAACTGAATTTATCCACAGATTATTATCCATAGATCTATATCCGTAAGTAAATTGAGTATTACCTACAAATTATTATCTACGGATATATATTTGTAGGTAAATTCAGCACTACCCATGGATTTGTATCAATAGGTAAATTCAACATTACATACAGATTATTACCTACTGATTTGTATTCGTAGGTAAATTCAACATAAGATATGAGAATATTACCAAAAAATTGTATTGTTAATAATGACTTATATTTAAATTAATAATATTAATAATATTGTTATTATTGTTATTATTTACATTAATATTATTAATATTATTATTAATTTTATTAATATTATGAGAATAATATTATTCATGTTTTAATATATTATTGTATGTCATCATCATCATCGTCATCTTTTTTATTATTATTATTATTATTAACTCTCAAATATTGTTATTTTTTGAAGATTTTTTTTAGTATTATTATTTTTTATTTTTGTTATTAATATTATTATTGTTATTATATATTATTATTATTATTATTATTATTATTATCAATAGTAATGATGATAATAAATATTAATAATATTTTAATTAATAATATTAACATTATTTATGTTAATAATATTATATATAGTATTTTAATTACTATTTTGATATTATCCGTGAATATATATCCATAAGTATTACTCACGAATATAGATCCTTAGATATTACCTACGGAGTATTATCCATGGATATAGGTTCATAAGTATTATTCACGGATATAAGTTCGGTAGTATTATCCACGAATACAGGTTCGTAGGTATTAACACGACCTATGTCCGTGGGTAATACCTACAAACTTATATTCATAGATAAAATTACTACTAATAATATTATGTCTTGTTAATGATATTTTTATTAATTTATTAATAATATTAGTAAAGGTGAATATTATTAACAATATTAATATTTTTTTATATTATTAATATTATAATTAATATTAATAGTATTTTTAATATTTTTCTTACTATTATTAAATTTTTATTGATATCATTATTACTATTATAATAGTTAATAATAATATTATCAATAATATTATTACTATTAATGTTAATATTATAAATTTTATTAATATTAATTTTATAAATATTATTAATATTATTTTTCCTTAATATTATAAACATTAATATGAATACTATTATTGATATTGTAGTTATTATTGTTAATAAAAACAAAAATAATATTAGTAATTATTTTATTATTAACAATAATAATAATAACTTTATTATTAATTGATATCATTAATAATATTATTATTAATATTATTTTTTTCATATTATTTTTTTAATATTATTAATTATTTAATTTGAATTATTAATATTTATACTACAAATATTTTTAATTTTATTTTTAATAATTTTTATTTATTATTAGTTTTATTATTATTGTTATTAGATTTATATTTACATGAAAAATATTTTTAATACTAATAATATATTTATTAAAATTATTTATATTTATATTAAAATATTTTTAATAATATTATAGTTATTAATATTATTTTTATTATTAGTATTCATATTATTAATAATATTAATATTTTAAAATTTATTATTTTATTGATATTATTTTTATCGATATTTATTAATATTATTATTGATATTATTTATATTATTGTTAATATTATTATTGTTATTTTTAACAAAAATAATATTAATAATAAGAATAACAATATTATTATTAACGAAGATAATAATAATAATAATAATAATAATAATAATAATAATTTTATTAATAATATTAATAATCATAAGCATAATCATAATAAGAATAATAACAGTCATAATATTATCACATAGTTTATCTGGCATAATAATCAAAGACTCCTTTAATAATAATTTTATTAATATTTGTAATAACATTAATAATAATTCTAATTAATAATAATAATAGTAAGCATCAAACAAGTTTTTTATAAAAGGATAATTGTCAGCACTCCTGGGTTGTGAGCATTAAATACAGGTTTCATGTCATCCGGTACATTTCTAAGCCAAGTCGTTTCCTTTTCTTTAGTCTAGTGTTTCAAAAGTTCTTAATTTCATTATCTGTTCGTCCAGACAACTAAACCAACACACAGAAAAGCATAACATGTAAGTAAGTCTTGATCAAAATAATTTAAAATAAGTGTAGTTATTTTGACAGAAAATATGAGAAGTAGAAGAACATGCAAACCTTCTGTGTAATTTGGGCCCATTTATTTCCCATCTCAGCCTGTAACTGAATAACTTTGTCTTGTTCTTCTTTACTCAATGCACCTCTCAGCAAATCTGGTCTTAAATGATTTGTCCACCTTAAACGACAACTTTTCCCAGAACGACGTAGTCCAATGTCTTTCTGCACTAGTTTCCAATTTCCTGGTCCATGTTTTGTCACATATGCTGCCAGTATTTCATCTTCTTCTATTGTCCATGGCCCTTTCTTTAGATTACTTTCCTGTAACTGATCCTCACTACTTCTATGTTGACGTGAGAACAAAGACGATGGCAACAGTAGCTATAAAGTAGAGATATCAAAGTTAGTGAACAATGTAATGCATAGTAACATATAAATCACATATTTTAAGCTCATACTTGACCTAATGTATATTAGTACATTCCAAAAACTCTCAACTTTTTAAAAATATCATAACAACCTTCAAGAATTATATTTGCATGATATAGCTTTGAATTAAGAAACCTTCAAGAACTAATATTTTTTTATCAAGAAAGAATAAATTTGATAAAATGAAGTATTTTTGAGACTCAAATCTTTATACATAAAATAGAACAATTAAATATCTGATTATATAAAATCCCATAATGCAAATGAATTGCATTCAGTTCTAACTAGAAATACCAAAATCTTGAAAGTAAAAACTCACAATTACCCAACCATTAATGTAAAACATTAGAATTACAATAGAATGAACTAGTATAGTTAAGTCTTTATTCATTATAATAATTACATAAATTTTATGGAAAGTTCGAGCAGGAATATGTAGAACTGACTTAGTTCCTATAAATTATGAATAAATAAAGTTAAGGAAAAAGCCTATGACCATTAATTATATACCTCTGACCAAGAAGGGGAATCTTACTGCCATTATAGGAATAATGATGGAGATCTTATCTGTAGATTAGTTTCCGCTCTTCAAATTTATTGTGTGGATAACTAGTTTGATAAATTGAGTTGAGTAGGTTTTTTAATTGTGAGGGAGATGTTGTATTTAAATGAGTGATATCACTTATAATATCTTCTATTATCAATTAATTAATATGATAAAGATAATATAATATAATAATAACAGAATAGGATAATGAAGTTTAAGTATATAATAATACAAAAGAAATTTCAAATTTTAAATTTTAAATTTTAAACTACTTATATATATATATATATATATATATATATATATATATATATATATATATATATATAATAATATATATATTTT
>Ga0099825_1007023_pt1 | contig 13840 bp, 7 predicted proteins | sample SiratroredBW_FD_76838 | JGI IMG/M metagenome (GOLD analysis project Ga0099825, IMG submission 76838) | Root nodule microbial communities of legume samples collected from California, USA - Siratro red BW | ecosystem: Host-associated > Plants > Roots > Nodule | place: USA: California | collected... | reverse complement strand
TTTTTATTATTTATATATATATATATATATATATATATATATATATATATATATATATATATATATATATATATATATATATATATAAAGATATTTTTGCTTGATTAAAGAAAAAAGAGTAAAACCCTTGAGTTGACCATTAAACTAATATTAGATGAGTTACTACAAAAATTTTAATGGAGATTATAATAACATCATTAAAGAATTGGAACAAAGAGCTTTTTGGTGATGTAAAATGTAATAAAGATAAAATTGTTCAAAACAAATTAATGAAGTGGATAAACTTCATGAAGAGTAGATATTTGGATGATGAAAGAAAGAAGGAAAGGGGGAGCTGGTTGGCCTAGTTAAAAAAAAAAAGTTAAGCTTTAGGTATGAATTTGTTATCAAATAAAAATATACGTCACAGTGGATAGTAGAAGGATACTCTAATTCTAAATACTTCTATTCATTAATTAATGTAGGAAGGAGTAAAAATAATACTAGAGACCTATATGTTTAAAGAAGATGGTTGGAGGAACTCTTTATGATTAAGGAAAAATAAATGAATATTTTAAAAACAAGCAGAAATATACCTTAGTATATTTTTTTTCCATATCTGGCACAAAGTGATAATATAGTACTAGCAAGAGAGTTTACTTAAAGTGAGATTAAAGAAGTAGCGTGGGAATGTGAAGGGAGCAAGAGTCTAAGGTCCAATGATTTTAACTTTGATTTAATAAAAACTATTTGGAAACCTTTAAAAGGAAATATTTTGCCTAGTTTGGTGGAATTTTATAATAAAGGTAATATATTACAAAGGGTCAATGTTTCTTTCCTAACTACTTTCAAAATATGAAAAGGTCATATAAAGATAGTCCCAAAGTTATGAAAGATTATTGTCCAATATCTTTAGTAGGAAGTATGTATAAGATTATTTCTAAAGTTATATAAGAAGGTTAAAGGAGTTCTAGCAAAAAATGATTGACTAATCTCAATTTGTTTTCTTTGAGAGAAAAAACATGTTAAATAGTGTTCGTTGTAGAAGAAGCTAGAAATTAGAAAAAAAGGGATATAATCTTTAAAATAGGTTTTGAGGTGTATGATTCTATCAAATGATATTTTCTATATTATATGATGGAGAAAATTGGGTTTAATTCAAAGTGGATTGATTGGATCACTGGATATTTAGATTCAACTTTCATATAAAAACCTCACATCGGAGTTCAAACTCATTAAAGGATTGAGACAAAGTGATCCTCTAACACCTTCTCTATTCCTTATAGTAGAAAGGAACTGACGGGTATAACTAGACAAGCAATGAAAAGAAAATGATAGAAGGTAATTTTAAAATGCTTAGAGTTAGAGTCAAGGTTAAAAATAAACTTCATAAAAAGTAAATTAGGGAGTGTGGATAAATATCTTATGTGAAAGTGTGCAAAGATACTTAGTTGGAAGTTGATGAATATCCTATTTACTTATTTAAGGATTTATATCGGAGGAAATCCAAGAAAATGTCATATTTGGGAAGTCGTGTTACAAAAATACGTAAGAGATTAGCTAGATGGAAAAGGAACACTTATTGTTTGTAGGAAGAGTATGTCTCATAAAGCCAATCCTTAACGTGTCTTTTTTTTACATTTCTTTTTTCTAAAATCCCAAATAAGGTGGTGAAGACCGTTACAAAGATCCGAAAGAGATTTTTTATGGGATTGGGGAAGAAAGGATAAGAAAATAGTATAAACTAAATGGAAAGTACTACACAAACTAATACACAAACCAATACAATATAAGGGATTAGGAATAAAGGTTATAAAAAATTTTAATGTTACCATGTTACAAAATCGAAAATGAAGATTTATAACTGAGAAGACACGTTATGGAAAAACATTTTTGATTCTCAGTAGTGGAAAAATCTAATAAAGATATGTGATATAGATAATATAATGAGTTGATATAATGATAATATAAATTAAAAAGTAAGAGGCATGTTTTGAGAAGATATATGGATATGATTAGCACCATTTACTTAGAATTCCTTAAACTATACAATAATGACAAAAAAATTGTAACTTTGGCAACTATAGAAAAATAGAACAAGGATAGATAGAAATGAAATACGTAATAAAGAAGAGAATGATTCAAATAAAAAATTAATCATGTAAATCAGTTGAAATAAGAGATAAGACAAATATATCAAACAAAACTAGGAAAGATAAATGGATTTAGAAAGAAAAGGAATGAAAAGTATATTCACTAAAATAAACATATGAAATAATATAAACTAAGAATATGGATGAAGAATAAGAAAATCTCAGCCTACTTTAAAAAATATCATTTGCATTGCTTTTTGTGTGAAAACGATACAAAACATAATGGCAAATAGGGATAATTTAATCAAAAGGGAACCCAAATTGGTAAAAATAGGTGTTTTGTGTGGGTTTGATGAAGAAACTACTAATCATTTATTTTTGGGCTGCATGGTAGGCTGGTAGCAAATATTTTTGGAATGGGTGCAAGAAGTGGGTGGGGCTGTTGATAGCCTTTCAAAATCATCTCGTGGAACACTTACAAGAACTCACCTTATCAGGTTTAAACAGAGAATTTGTGGACAGCTTGAAAATCTTTATGGTATCACGAATTTGTGAGCTTTTTAAGTTGTGATTTTATCAAAATGACTTTAAAGTCTTACAGGCAGAGAAAACGCGGTAAGTAAGATACTAAATTCTAATTTTAATCTAATTAATGTTAAATTGAATATTTATCTGGTTTAATTCTATTTTTCCTTAATTCATCTCACTTTAATATTTGTAGTTCCTATAAGTTAATATTCTAAAAGCAAGTGATCAAGTATATCCAATTTTTAAGATGGGGGATACAAATAAGAAAAAACGAATGAAACCACCACTCTCGTGATATCAAGAAAAAAAAATAATCTAAAGTGTTAGTTTAAATATACCATACTTTGAATGAAGTTCATGTTGCATTTAAAATAAGAGAAAGTTTTGCCAATCTTATAACGCCTACTTTCTCGCATAGTATTATATAGTTATTTTTTCAACAATATTTTCCTTTCGAGATAATATTGATTGAGACAGAATCAAACAAATGTTTAAATTGGAAATCCGAGTCTTGATTCACCATAAATTCATACATTTTCTTTTTAAATCAATAGTAAATTCATTAATACAAAAATATAACTACTTTCCTCACACTTAACTGAAGATATAAGAATTGAAAATGGTTTGTTAAGAAAATGACAAAAAAAACCATAAGAGCTTGTTGTATGACAAAGTGAGTGCTAAGAAACAATGTAGCGTGAAGGTGCCCTTTGGTCATTATGATGCGGTGTTGATGTGAAATCCAATCACGTTTTCAAGTGCTGAATGTCCCTATCCTACACGCATTTCAATTATGAGGGCCCACATAGTGCAAAAGAATACACCACCAACCTCACTCACCAGCTCTCACTCTCACTCACCCACCCTCCATCGCTTACACATATAAACCAACCTCTATACATACAATACCCGTTGCGAGAGAGAAAACAAAGCGTCGCAATGGCCATGGCACTTCGCAGACTTTCCTCCACCATCAACAAACCGTTCTCCAACGCCACTTCCGTTTATCGAACGGTACTCTCTCTCTCTCTGTATATATATATATATATATTTTATTTCATTCTTTGTTTTTGTTTCGGATGAGCGATATTCTGTGCTTTGTTGCAGTCCTCTTCGCTCTCCGCTAACTTGAAGGACAAATCTCGCGCCGACGTAAGCTAATTCACAGTTTGATTGTGAATTTTCGTTCGCATCTAATTTAAATCTTTTGTTCGTACTGATTGAAGATTTCTGTCAATCGCAGTGGACGAAGCAGCTCAACGAGCCTCTCGAGGTTGTGGATCCCGAGATCGCTGACATAATCGAACTCGAGAAAGCGCGCCAATGGAAGGTGAATCCAAGTTCTGTTCTAGCGTGCTTTGCTATGGATTAATGACGAACGTTTCTGATATTTCGTTGAATTGTTGTTTGAATTTGTTGACGTTGCTTGTACGGAATGTTAGGGATTCGAACTTATTCCCTCCGAAAATTTCACGTCGCTGTCGGTGATGCAAGCCGTTGGATCGGTGATGACAAATAAATACAGCGAAGGATATCCTGGAGCTAGATACTATGGAGGAAATGAGTATGTTGATCTGGTTATGAACGTTTTTGTTTCGGATTCTGAAATTTATCGTATATTTGGTTTGTGTTGATTTTGGGCTTACGTGTGTGTAATTCGGCGTTTAGGTACATTGATATGGCTGAGACATTATGTCAGAAGCGCGCGCTTGAAGCTTTTCGGTTGGATCCAGCAAAATGGGGAGGTACGTAAGCATGCAAGTCAATTGTACAGCAATTTGTGTTTCCTTATCCGGATCCAGAGTGGTCTCGTGCATGCAAGGCATTGTGAAGAAGAAATTGGGATCAATGAGGTTTTCTTGTTTAGTTGTTAGTTACTTTTTTTGTAACGCTTAGGAATTTTTTGGGAGCGTCGATAGTATATCGTTGTTGGGGATCGCTTGGGTTAAAAGAGCTGTTATCTTGCTATTTGTGCTTCATAGATGTCTTAGAACAAGAGACATGATTTTATTTTATGTTCCATGCATTTAAAAGTAAAAGATGGCATGAGATTACAAGAAGGCATATTCTGGTTCCGTTAAAAAGAGAGGAAACAAGGAAAATAAAATGAAACCTTTCTGTTTTCGTGCCAAATTCTCCCTGAGTGTATATCCCTGATATATTAATGCTTTGCTGTGTGCAAATGGATATTTTAAGTGATTTTAGTTTCTTTTGTGATAACAACACAACCATCTATTATTGAAGTAAAATATTCAACAGGATTGATGTTTTATTCCTTGTTTTTTCCTTTTATTTCCTAGTTTGTTGATTTTGTATCTATATAGATAGAGAAAAGATCAAATAAATAGTGAGGATGAGTAATAACTTTATCTCTCCTTATATATATATATATATATATATATATATATATATATATATTTATTTATTTATTGGGGTTCTGTACTCATGTTTCAGGAACTAATTATGTTGCTACTAACTACATAAGCTATTGCTCTTTTCCTTTCTTCTACCCACGGAAGAAAGTGAATTATGGTTTGAGATCTTCATTCTCTAGAGAAACATTTATGTTTAGGTTTAAGATTTATCTCCTTCCCTCTTATAGTGGTTGAGGATAGTCTTATCTTTTTCTTTTCAAGACCTACGTACAGAATGCTTGTTTTGAGTAACTATGACCATGCCACAATGGTTTCACTTGTACCGGTTCTCTTAATGTTGTCATCACTCTTCAAACCTTTCAATTTTATACCTGGTCGAAGAAATTTGTTTATTAAGTGATAAACTGGAGGATTATTTCAATTAATTTTATGTTTAACAGTTCTTGTACTTAACAGATTATAAACACCTGTTTTGGAGTAAAAGAACCTGTGATAGAAATTCACTAATATAAATGGATAATGTGTAAAGCTCTTCTGCTTTTGAATTTTGATGCATATTATTTTAGTTTGTTTGTTGCCTTGTTGGATAAATAGTTTGAACTTGTGTCATTCTTTCATTGGATCGTTCGTTTGTTTTTTTCTACTACTTTCCTCCATAATTTGGGGGAACAAGATTTTGATAATGTCTTTTCTTTAAGAATCTAATGTTCTCTGCCTTTTGACAGTCAATGTGCAATCCTTATCCGGATCTCCTTCTAACTTTCAAGTTTACACTGCTTTATTGAAACCTCATGAGAGAATTATGGCACTTGATCTTCCCCATGGTGGGCATCTATCGCATGGTTATCAGGTTAAGTTCTGATTATCAGTTGTGGTCATTGTACCTGCTGCCATGAGTTGATAATCTTATCAAATGTGCAGTAAGACATGATGAATGAATGTCATGGCAATAGCTCATATTAGGTCATTTTTTTTTTCCTTTTTCCTCAAAGAAATAGGTACTGACACAATCAATATATAGACTACTTTTGTTTCATTTTGTAGATAAGATAAGTTTTTGTTGAGAGAGAGTTTAAAAGGGGACTCCTTCCAACACTATAAAAATGCTCCAGTAAAGAAAGGAAGACTATAAAAATTAATTCAAAAGAGAAACCCAATCCCTTTACATTTCACACCTAGAAACACCCTTAAGAAATCCATGTGCAGAAACCCACTAGGAAGCTAAGAAAACAAGCTTTCCACATAAAAGGTGAGGAAGAAATTTGTAGATAAAAATTTGAAATCATATTCCAGCCGCACAAACTTTTGTGATTGAAATCAATTTTCACTAAACTACCTTTTTAGATTATTACAAAGACTGAGTAATGTAAAATATTTCAATAGGACTAGAACATTTTGAGAAATATCCGCCCCTTGTGAAGTCAAAAGAACAGTGTTGTCTGAAACGGCAAATGAGGAACTTCCTCACTCTTTAATATCATCATAAGACCCCAAATCTAACCTCTCCCAATCTTTCATTTGCTATTCCTCCTTACAACATTTTTTTATTTATTCTTCATACACAAGTTTTTGATTTGTTTGTATCATGCAGACTGACACCAAGAAGATATCAGCTGTATCTATATTCTTTGAAACAATGCCGTACAGATTGAATGAGAGCACTGGTTATATCGATTATGACCAGGTAGGTAGGTACCATTGTATTCTGTGTATAGTGGATTTTTTATTAGAGAAACTTTTAAGTTTCTGACTGCTTCTATTTCAGTTGATTTTCACTGTTATCATCTTCCAATGAGTTGAGTATATATATTTTTTTTCACTTGATGCTTAATTACAGAATGTGCTGGTAAATATTTTCTTGTTAAAATCATTATCCTATGAAATACTGCAGTGCCTGAATTTTAGAGATATATTAAGTGATCCTTGCTGCCAATAAAAAAAGTTTAAGGTGTATGAAGTAGTAGGAGAGGATTGGGTGGGGACAGATGGCAGAATTGGGTTATGTTATGGGAAAGGACTTGGAACGTAGGGGAGAAAAGATGTTTGTCCTAATCTTTTGTGAGTTAATCATTTCATGGTCAAGATTGAAATATTGTGTTCCTCTTAGTAGCAGATTGTTGTGGTATTAATTGTTCTACTGCCTATTCTTGTTTATTGCATAAAGGATTTGTTAAAGAGTCTACATCAACTAAGAATAAGGTCAAATTATAATATATAAGTAGGTGTAAACCTCACTTTACAAGTTGGTTTTACGGGGTTGACTTTTTTAAGATGGTATCAAAGCCATACAAAGCCTTTCTTATTCAAGTTTGTTGGACATATCGTCTCACCTACTATCAGGTTCCCACCAATCTCACTCTTGAAATGTCCAATCCTCGACGTTAGGGGTGTGTTAAAGAGTCCACATCTATTAGAGATAAGACCAGATTATAATGTATAAGTGGGTCCAAACCTCACTTTATGAGCTAGATTTACAAAATTAAAGTTAAGCTTAAATTTTACTTTCGTAAGAGTATTTCTTGCAAGCGAGGAAAAAACATTTGTCTGGATTTGGTGAAGTGTTAGATTCACACTTATTTGCAAAGGCCTTGTTTCATGCATACTATTGGTTGTCGTGTAGTAAAAATTGTTGTTGGTTGCACTGTAGTCAAGATCGAGATTTAAAACGTTAATCGCACGATTCCACTCACCATGTTTGATTTAGAACCCATGCAAGATCATGTGAGAGTGGGATCGTTGTTTCACCCTTTCTCCTTCACTCATACTCAAAATCGAGATTTAAAACTTTAATTGCACGATTCCACTCACCATGTTTGAGCCCATGCAAGATCATGTCAAAGTGGGATTGTTGCATGGTTTCACTCTTTCACCTTCACTCTTCCTCCTTCACTTATGGTTTCACTTTTTCTCCTTCACTCATGGTTTTATGTTTTTCTTCTTCTCTTGCAATTGTGACTTTTTTTTCTTTTTATGAGTCCTTCCGATGATTTTGACTACCTTGGTTGGTCGAAACTTGTATATAATTTCTTATTTAATATTTGCAGTTGGAGAAAAGTGCAGCACTTTTTAGGCCAAAATTAATAGTTGCTGGTGCTAGTGCTTATGCTCGCCTTTATGATTATGCACGTGTTCGTAAGGTATATTATATCTGATACAGAAATTTTAATATTTAATATTTGTAACAATTTAGTGATGATGGTATTGAATCTTTTGTGCTTGAATTTTTTTAGGTCTGCGATAAGCAGAAGGCAGTTATGTTGGCTGATATGGCACATATCAGTGGATTGGTTGCTGCAGGTGTTATTCCTTCTCCTTTCGATTATGCAGATATCGTAACAACCACAACACATAAGTCACTTCGTGGACCACGTGGGGCTATGATTTTTTTCAGGAAGGGTCTGAAAGAGATAAACAAGCAAGGGAAGGAAGTGAGTTTTAAACTATAAATTTGATGCTTTACCAAAGAAAAATAATTGAAAAGTAGAGTAAAATAAACTTACTCCTCTGAAAGTTTTTTCGTTATCCCTTAAACCTCCTCTTGTGGTTTAGTTTCAAGTTGAAAACATTATTTTTCAGATGAATGAAGCGAAGTTAACCTTACTACACTTAAAGCCAAAATCAGGGAGTTGAACATGCTCTATGGGGTGGGGGTTTAAGTGACAAATAAACCAACTTCAGGGGCTTTAAGTAAGAAAATTAAATTTTTGTTTTTGTATGGTAAGGTCACATGATTGTGCTTGTGCCTTGTGATCCTTCAATTTAAAAAGTTTAACATTTTTACTTACAATCAACCACATTTGAAAAATACCTTTTATCCTAAAATTAGTTCCCCTGGGTAACTTGAAAGATTTCTGTATTTGCTGAATTCTTCCTACAGGTGTTGTATGACTATGAAGACAAAATAAATCAGGCTGTTTTTCCTGGACTTCAAGGTGGTCCACACAATCACACAATTGCAGGCTTAGCTGTTGCACTGAAACAGGTTCTTTAGTTGACTAGTCCTAGAAACTGTAGTGATTATTATAGTTTTCCCGGCAAAATGTATCTGTCTATAAAAGCATAATGATCATTCTTAGTACATCTTTTATTGCCACAATGATGTAAGTTCAGTTCTTTCTTCATTTTTGTAAATGTAGGCTATGACACCAGAATTCAAGAATTACCAAGAGCAAGTACTTAGCAACAGCGCAGCATTTGCACAGGTAAAATGAATGCCATTTGTATGATGCACAATGTTGTGTAAGGCCATTACAAACTTGTTATTAGTTATATCTTCTACTAAACAGTTAGCCTGACCATTGTAACTGACCCTGCTTTTCTGTTTGAACTTACAGAGTTTGTTAGAGAAAGGCTATGACCTTGTATCTGGTGGAACTGAGAACCATTTAGTCTTAGTGAACTTAAGAAACAAGGTAAACAGTGTGATCCGTTCCTCTGAAAAATTATCGGTTATGTTTGTCTCAAAATGAAACCCAGATAGTGCCACATTGTTTTTACATGTCAAATAGACCTGTTAAGATCAACCTTTCTATGTGTGCTTTAAATCATATGTTGGACACTTGGAGAGAATGAAAATCGGCTATTACTATGGACAAATTAGCGTCAGAGGATAGTTAATGTGTTATGCCTCCTTTGTTTCTTATTCATATATGGAACATGGAATGCTTTGACATATCGATACTTGACTGAGATTTTTTTAAGTAAAGAAAATTTTATTGAAATTGCACTGGAAGATATTTTTCTCCTTAGGAGACTATACAAACCCAATAGACATTGATAGACTTAATATGATTGTAATGCTATCGTATCCCTAAGTGGTTAGAAATTGACATCTAACATGTCTCAGTATAGTTATTCCACCAACGCAAACTACTATAAAAATGGAACCTTTTAAGCGCATTTTATTAGAGTTGTTCCAGGTAAACAAATCAACATCTACTCCAATGTTTGTGAAGTGACCGAGTTATTTTATGAAATTTTTTCAGTGTCGAGATTCGGTTGTAAGATATTTATTTGGTAAACCGAAAAATTGACATTTTATAACACCAAGGGGTGAACAGTTTTCAATGTGTGCTATTTGACAGGGCATTGATGGTTCCAGGGTTGAGAAGGTACTAGAAGCAATTCATATAGCTGCCAATAAAAATACCGTTCCAGGGGATGTATCTGCTATGGTTCCTGGAGGCATTCGGATGGGTACAGTCTGTTGCTCATTCTTTTTTATGGACATCGGTGTATCTGTTTTACATGTTAATGAATATTATCTTGTGATTCAGGAACCCCTGCTCTCACATCTAGGGGATTTGTTGAGGAAGATTTTAAAAAAGTAGCTGAATACTTTGATGCAGCTGTGAAGTTAGCCTTACAGATTAAGGAAAATACCAATGGTTGAGCCTGCCTTACCTTCTGTCTTCTGAGTTATTTGTTATATTTGCAGTTTAAAGAAGATAGCAAGTATTTTATGTCTTGTAAACCACTCTCGTCGGTTGCATCAATTTCAGGTACAAAGTTGAAGGATTTTGTTGCAGCCATGCATTCAGATGAACAAATTCAATCTAAGATTGCTAATCTCCGTCATGAAGTAGAGGATTATGCTAAGCAGTTTCCCACCATTGGTTTTGAGGTGGAGACAATGAAGTATGGTAAATGAAGATGACAAAGAACTTCAGGAGTATTACTTGGAAATAATAACAGTTAGAGAGTTAAATGTATCACTCCTCAATGGATTGCGGAGTATTGGATGAAAAAATGAATTACATTATCAATGGTTTAAACGAAAGGGAAAACGAAGAATTTCTATTCAGCCTAAGAAAATATTATTGATTTCACGGTGAAAATTTCCTTTGATCGCCAAAGTACTACTGATATAGAAAAAGGTAGTCGAGCACTTGTGGATTTTTTTGTATTTGGTGAATTTGTACTAGTATTTGAAATAAATTACCTTAAATCATCCTTTATTAACAAATTCCATCCGCTCTACCGTCTATCTAATTTGCAGAAACTCCCCATATACTCCGTTATCACAGCAGTTCAGATACTTTGCAAAATAATATTCTGTACCGTCTCATAGAGAACAAGGCTTCTAATACTGGTGTGATAATCCGAATCGAATCGAGTATTGGAAGAAGTCTTAGACTATCAATAGAAGACAAAAGAACGACTGTCTGTCAAAACAAAAAATCAAATGAAATTCTCAACTCACCCTATATAGGTAGGGATGTTAAAAAAATTAAATTAAATTAAATTGGTGACACAGTTAAACTAAATTAACTATAAAAAAAATTGAACTTTAAAAAGTGAACTGGTTTAGTTCAATAGAAAAGAAACGCTAGTGCACGACGCATCTGACTTGACATGAAAAAATTACTAACATAATCATCTACTGTTTATTTTTAAAACCATTGGTTTCTTTACATGAGTTTTCAATTGGGATTTTTTATTCGTAAATTAAATGAGTTATACAATATGATTTTAATTTTTAATATTAAAAATGGAATCCCAATAAATTGCACCTACATAAAAAATGGCAGCATATTGTTTGTTACCATGTAAAAGGTTTACTTTTTAATGATGATCTATTTATTTCTGTTATAAGATTTCAATATTCATATTATTTTATTAGAAACATTAATAAATTAATGTATCAATTTAAATTAAAATAAATAGAATTATAATTTTTTTGTTTTCTTATTCAGTATGATGAGAATATTATTTTGATTATAAAATCAATTTAACTTCTGAAAAAACTTAGAATTCAACTAAAACATATATATTGTGGTTCATTGAACTAAAACATAATAACTTGGTTGATTTTGTTTGAACTATTTCTTTTTAGTTTATTTTGTAAAACTATTAAGTTCAGTTTTATACAAATCTTTAATACAAAACATTTTGTATTTTCATAGTTCATTTTCATACTCATTTTTACTCCATTTGCTATGATAACTATTTTATTTGTGAATGTTTAAATTAAAAGATAAATAGACAAAATGAAAATATAAGAATAATATAATAAAGGATAAATATAATAAATAATGCATTGTTTTGATTAATAGAGCACAAAAATTAATACAATATATAATCACCATATCATATTATATTAAATAACAATTTTTTAGGAATTTTTTTTCAAGTATTTTTCTTATAATTAATTTTACAATTGATAAAAATATCATAAATATAAATTTAGAAATGTTTGGATCAATAAAATTTAATATAGAATCGACTATATTGGAACAAGTCACTCTAGGAGAGGGTTGAATAGAGTGTTATACTCTTTTTATAATGGATTAAACTAAACTGTCTAAAAACAAACAAAACAAACAACACAATATATTTCTAAGCTGGTTCACCTAAACACACGCACGGGTTATTGGTTCTCTCTTAAATAGATTACTTAAGAGGTTTCACTCATAATCAAAATATTACAATTTGGGTACATAAATTGTAGGTGTAGTTGGCTCTAGAAGGGAGAGTTGAACGAAACCTTATTTTTTTTTTTGCAACAAATAAAACTAGATTGTTTGATAAACCATCTAATAAGAACAAATTAGTTAGTCTAATAGAAATGTTTAGACAATTTGTCAAATCAAACAAAGTAAAGCAACGAGCAAGAGTAAAGAGAGAATAACATACAAAAATTTATCCTAGTTCACCCAAATTCAGACTACATTCAGTTTTCTTAAGTCAACTGTTCAAGAGCTTTCACCACCAAAACACTTGTTACAATGAGTAATCAAACTCTCTATGTCACAATGATTAAACAAATATCTCCAAGTTATCACAAGTAAACAAATCTCTTTAGGTTATACCTTCTAAACCTCCCCCTGAGATTAAAAATACTCGAGAAAATAAAGAACACTCTTAAAGAGAGCACAAAGAATAACTTGAATTGAACAACTTGCCCTGCTGCTTTCTTTCTTCACCTTCAACCCCTTTATATAACTTTTCAAATTCGTCCTTTAATACTGAATCGGTTAAGTTTGGATTATGCAATATTTCTATATCTTCATCTTTTTGGTGACGAGCTCAAAATAGAAAACTTGGATTTGCAATTTTTCATTTTTTTTTACTTTGAATTTTTTTAAGAAACTAATTCAGAAGTATTTGTAATACGGGTTAGTAAAACAAATTAAAACATAATTAGAAAAATCTTTTTGTTCTAGATAATACATGATGCTAAGAAGAGAGTACTTGATATTTTCAAGCGATGCATCTCTGATTTAAAAAAGGTTTATAGGTATTCACAATATATCACAAAGATATTTGCAAGATATAATTTGAACATCTATTTAGGGAAAAATAGATTTAAAGATATATGAAAAATAAGATCAAACAGAGTCATTCCATAAAAATGCATATTGAAATATTTTTCAATTTTAGATATAATATTTCTTTAATTGAATTCGTTTTTAGTAGCTATATGTATTAAGAAGATTTTCTTTAAATATTTTAATTAAAACCTGTTACATGTTCAGATCCTTCATCAAAGTGTCTATTGTGAACAAAACTATAAACATTCGAAGAATCTACTATATATTGCAGCTTTCAGATGATCGTTGTTAGGTCATTTAAATAACATATAAAACATATAATCCAAATAAAAAATAAAGCATTTAGTTTGAATTTTGTTATGTACTTAACCAATCTTATCGGATTGTCTGTCATGAATGCATGCTTTAGACAGTCAGATAGTTTACTATGTACTTCAGTTGTATAATATAGTGTTAGAACATTCAAAATATAAATAAATCATTCAGTCAATTTGTTTTTGTTATCATAAAACATAAATTTCACATGTGATCTTCTGGTAATTAAACTGTTTCGTGTGGTATACATTGTACATGGTCTCAATAGATCGTTTAT
>Ga0099825_1007022_pt1 | contig 13840 bp, 7 predicted proteins | sample SiratroredBW_FD_76838 | JGI IMG/M metagenome (GOLD analysis project Ga0099825, IMG submission 76838) | Root nodule microbial communities of legume samples collected from California, USA - Siratro red BW | ecosystem: Host-associated > Plants > Roots > Nodule | place: USA: California | collected... | reverse complement strand
TATTTTTTAAAAGTTTTTTTTCTTTTTTTTTTTTTTATTTTTTCTTTATAATTTCTTATTTTAAACTTTTTTTTTTTATAACCATTACCTCCATACAAAATAATAATACTTTTTTTTTTTTTTTTTTTCATTTGTTCAAATGCTCTTCTAATATATTAATTAACTAGTTTTTGTCTTTCAAAATATGCTAGTTCAAAGTATACATTAAGTGTTAATAAATAGTCTTAAATAGAATTTATTGTAAAGTTGCTTTGTGCTTTGTGATGTAACTAGTTCATAGATATATCTTTTCATATTCTCTTCTCTTCCCTCTCACACATTGTATTTGATGTATCCAAAGTTATTATAAATATGAGATCCTAAAAGAGGGAAATTCATATAGTTATGATCCTTTGTGCAATGAATCCAGATTTTTATCATATTAGAGATCAAATTTTAATTGGTCAGGAAGTTCCTTTCATGGAAAACTTGAAAACAAGACTCCTTCATATTCCAACTCTTAAGAGTAGAAATATTCAAAAATTTGCTAAGTCTTTTGCCATTTTGAAAAGGAGGTTGTGGCACTAGAGGAGGGTGTGGTGGTAGAGGGTGTCCTCAATGTACATATTGTAAAGGAATGGGTCACACCTAAGAGAATTGTTACTCTTTGCATGACTTTCCAAATTTGAAGTTTCTAAGCCAAAGTTCTCTAATGAAGAATATCAAGAATATTTGAGATTGAAATTCAACAACCTAGCACAATCATCTATAACTCCCAGTTTCAACAACTTGCATTTCATTGGGCCAAAATGCAACTAGGCATACCATTTTGTTCTCTATTGTCACACCTTTCCTGGAAAATGTGTGTATTTAATAGTATATGTTGACGACATAAGCATTAAAAAGAATGATGATACTAGAATATCTCAGTTAAAGGAACATCTATGCAGTCATTTTCAGACCAATGATCTTGAAAGTCTCATTTGTGCAAAGAAGTAGCTCAATCAAAGGACTTGTAATCTCTCAAAGAAAATATGCTCTTGACATCCTAAATGAGACCAATATGATTGATTGTAAATCAATGGATAGTCCGATGGATCTAAATAAAATATTAATGGCAGAACAAGGAGAAGTTTTTTCTAATCCACAAAGATATAGAAGACTGGTTAGAAAACCTATTTATCTCATTATTACTATACCAAAAGCCAATGGAGATGTATTGTGATAACAAAGCTGCTCTCCACATTGCTTCGAATCCAGCGTTCCATGAGAGATGTATTAATTTTACAAAACAAACAATCAATCAACTTTCTCATCCACTCCATTCCATTCCTCTCCACTCCACCATCTACCATCAATCCAAACACAGTCTAAGGTCCTATGGAAAGAAGAGAGGCAATAAAAGTTCGAATTTTGCAAAGAAGGAAAATTAGAAGTTTTACTTCTAGAGCTCGTGTATTCTCACCTTTACCTTCCATTTTCTCTCCAACTAATTCCCTTTCCCTCCGTTTCCATAAAAACCTTGATTAGTAGGTCCTATTAAACTTCCAAACACACTCTTAACGTTTCTCAACGGCAATAATTCATAGGCCTAAACACAAAACACTTGAAGAATCAAAACAAATACCTCTTTCAAAACTGCAAGGTTGAGTTCAGATGCAAGAAGCGAGTCCTCAGCAGAGTCCTTCACCGTCTCCATCTTCATCTTCCCCTCCTCAAACTTCACCTTCATATATGTGCACCCCGTCCTGCACCCCTCATCAAACTTCACCCCTCTTGTCTGCACCCTCTCCTTGTTCATCGTCAGCACCAAATCCTCCCCGAACTCGTCCCTCCCCACCTTCCCCAAAAACGCGGCACGCCCCCCAAGCCGCACGTGAGCCACCGCCACGTTCGACGGCGGGCCCCCCGGCGCCCGCGCGAACTCCGGTGGCTTCCACTGCAGCATCTTCCATTCCGAGTATTTGTCCGGATGCATCGGGTACATCTGCACCCGCACCCCAGGGATGAACTCCCTCTGCGCCGCGCCGAAGCAGCACACCAGCGGCGGGTCCTCGTAGGGGAAGTCGATGCCGTCGTCGTAGTCGAACAGCTCGTCGTCCTCCGAAGGTTGTTCCTTTCTAGCCTCTGCGTTTTGGTGCGCCGGCGTGCCGTTTTCAGGTGGTGTTTCGGCTGGTGGGGGCTTCTTCTTCCGGCCGCGTCGTTTTGGGGTTGGCGACTCGACGGTGGCGCGTGTCGTTTTGAGTGGGCGTGTCCTTCTGAAAAAGAAGGGTTTGGGTGGAGTTGGAGAGTGAGGGAATGGAATAGAGAGAAGAAAGTGGTGGTGAAGTAACGCCATTTTGAGTTGATGGATCAGTGTTCTGTAGAAGGGTTATCGTTAATGTTGGTTTTTCGGGTTTCTGAAGGATGTTATCGGGTCATGCTCGCAAGTTCAAAAGAATCGGGTAGGAATGTGTTATGTTAGAAGTTTGTTTTTAAGGAAACTTAGTTTGTGCAAGCACACGCGGAATTTGTATGTATTTTTTATTTGATTTTTGTTTTAGATTTTTAAATGTATTAGTTTCTTCAACTTTGTTAGATTTTGAAGGATTGTATCATTAAAACTGTGTTTTAATAATTGATTTTATATACAATTATTAATTTAAAGTTTTGAATTTATTAATAATACAATTTTGTAGAAAGATAAGAATTTGAATATTGCGTTAAAGCGAGTAATAACTTGATACAGATATTAAATTTTAATATTATTAGTTGTTTTCTATTTTAAACATAATTAGTTATTTTTTTGAGGATGTGGTTTTTTTAATGATTTGAAATAAGAGTATTTATAACGTGAATTGCTTTTTGTTAGTAAGAAATGGTTATAAAAGTATTTACATAAATACAATAATCTATACACAACATTATTTTGACTTTTTTAAAATGTCCAAAATTATCATGAACAATTTAAAGTTATAATTTGAATTTACTGAAATTAAAATATTATTTTGGATTGTATAATTGTCGATTACATATGGTCAAATATAGTTTCAAAATAATTGTGGGGGTTATTTATAGTTACAAGTTTTTCATTTATTATATTATTGTTGTGGTAGAACACACTGTAAGGATAAAAAATAAAAACAAAAGACTTAATATAGAGTTTTCTATAATTAGAGAGCATGAATATACGTGAACTAAACTAGTAAGTTTGTCTTCATTTATATTGATTTTATTTAGATTGGATTGTCCTTTATTATTTGTGTGTTTGTGCAAAAGAGTTGAATAAGCATTTTTTTTCTAAGTTATTTTGATTTAGTTATAAAATTTGTGTTTCTCATTTTGATATTTTTTTAGTTGTTTTGATTTAGTTATTAAACTTGGGTTTCTCATTTTGATATAATAGAAAAGTTGAAAGTTTTAACACGTTATAAAGTTTCAAACACAATAATTGGTCTTATTAAAAATGTATAAAACAAAGTAATAATTAACAGGGTAACTAATAGTACTCATATACTTATAATTTAGTTCATGATGATTGAATTTGAATCATTAAATATTTATAATGATTAGATCATACCACAAATTTTCTAAACTGGTGTAATTTTTTTTTTTTAAATTCTTGAAATGGTACTTTTTTTATTTATTTTCGGATATATGGGTAAATCGTGTATAGGAGACACGATATCATTGTGAAGAATTTGTGACCCTCCTCTTTTGTTTTGTTTGAATGGGACTAATGTGCAACTAAAATAAATACAAATCTAATTTCAATGGAAGAGTGGTCAGAGAGAAGAAAAGTTACATGTTATGAATTTATAGTTTTTAATATAAAAATAAATTTAGTTCGTAATAGATATAATTTAAAAACTAAAAATAAATTTATTTAAATAATTATATAATATTTTAAAATTTTTCATTCTAAATTTATTGTTAAATCTTAATTTTATTTTAAATTATTTTTATATTAGTAACTAAATTCAAATATTAAACTTAAACTTAATTTTACTAAATATATTTTATTACTAAATTTTAATTTAATTTAATTTTTCTTTTCAAAATCAAACTTACTCTTAATTTAGCTCAATATATAAATCTCATACTAATATCATTTTATATTTTAATTTAAACAATAATTTCCTCAATCATTGTTGTTTAATTTCAAATTAACTTCAAATTTGTTTCAATTTAATTTTAACCATTTTTATCAATAAATAAAACCAATTTTGTAACTGTGCATTTATTTTAATTGCACATTAGTAATACATCACATGTACAAAATAAAATAGAAGAGGAATGAGTGAAGAATATTAATCACCTTAAAATCCTACAGTATTCTTAATATATTAATTAACTCATTAATTGAAATTTTGGCTACATTCATCTAGTAAACTAAATTTGTATTATCTTTTCAATATTTTATTTAATAAATCGTGGAATAAAGTCAGATTTCTTTACAATGATATGCACTATTTACCTATATCCAGAAATAAAAAAAAAAATATATCATTTTGAAAATTTCAAATAAAAATTACATTACTTTACAAAATTTGCCTCCAATCACCTATACAAGACTGTTAGGAAATTATATAAAGAGTCAATGATAGAGATATTTAATACAACTATCTAGAATCTTAGATAAAAATAAAGAAATATATTTATTAATAGTACTTGAAATCCATTAGAAAAAAAAATATAAACTTCAAAGAATATATAGTATTAAAAGATAACAGAACGATTATTTAGACCCTACAAACTATACCTATTTGAATAGGAAAACATTTAAACTCCTATTTGAATGGACTTAAAATTGACCTATCAAAATAATAATTAAAGATTGTTATTTCTCATGATAAATTTAAAATAATATCACTATAGAAGTATATATATGATGGATGAACTGCAGTTATCATGTTAGTTTATTTTACATTGTTATCGATTTCAACATTATTTTAAAGTTGAAGTTATACAGAACTTTAAATATAATTTTTTTTTCGTTCTTTTTGTGTATATCTCTTGTATCCTATATTAGTTTGTAATTTCTTTGAGAAGTAGTTTTTAATGTAATTAGTAATAAATATGAAAATTAAATTATTTCCAAAATTGTTAAAAATTATTAATATGAAGAAAGTATGAGATTATGTAGATTATTAATAATTTTGTTTCAAAATAATGTGTGCGTTGTGTGTGTGTATATATATATATATACACTTAAAAAAATAGTGTTTTTGAAGATTTTGGTACTTCAAAATTCTACTATCTTTATTTATACATAAAATTAAGCATAAAGATTATTTTACAGTTATTTGGATTCTTTTCTTTCTTTCAAGTGTTTGTTAATTATTTGCTAGAGTAAAAATCTAAGAATCTTATAGTTTTGATTAAGTATAAGTTACAACAAAATAAGAAACGTAAATAATTGTTTAATAGACACTAAAATATGAAAAATGAAATAGGATAAAACATCTATTCATCTAGGGGTAAAAATCTGTAACCAATCTAATATATTCTTTGTATCATTTAAGTAAGCTTATTTTTATTATATTTCAATTCATTTTCATTAAAGTAATTTCATCCAAAGATAGTAAGACAACAATAACTTCATGAAAACTTGAGAAAAAGCTAATAAAGAATGTTAAGCAAACTCTAATGTTCCATTAAGTCAAAAATCGCGAAATGATTATATGCCTGCAAATTAATTAAATAGTGTAAATTTTATGCTAAAAGAATGTATGTGAAGAAAGGAATAATAGTGTTATATTATAAAGACATAAAAAAAATTTACAAAGTAAATATCTTCTAAAAGATATTTAATGTTAGGATAAGCTTACGTAACAATAGAAAGTGAGATATTAATTAGCAAGAAACATAGGTTTGAAATAAATACAATAGAATGAGTTAAAAAATATTAAATAAATGCAAAAGTCAATAAAGTAAAAAAAATATTATTAAACGTAAATCTAAAAATATTGAGTAAGTTAACACATGATAAATCAAATTTTCATTAATTAAAATAAAATAAATCCATTTTAAACTGACATTATGTTTTAAAAAAATAATTAAACAAACATTTCTAGACACAAATAATTAGACAAATGCAAATAAAAAATTATATTACTTAAATTAAACTAAACTCACACCTCACGTAAATGAAAAAAAAATAATTTAAACATATTTACTAAAAGAATAGAATTCATTATTTATTAATTAAAAATGTAGGACAGACCGACGCAATGGAGAGTGTAAACCACACTGTGACAAACAAGAATTAGGCTTAAGCCGTGAAACCGAACTTATTAAGAGATTATATTTTCGGAGTCAGAGAAGAAATTAGAAATTTTAAATTTGTATGGTTATCACGGTTCTTATTTAATGCATAGTTTTTAAGTGATTTAAATATAATTATTTAGTTATTATATCAATAATAAGATAATTAAAATAATTAAAGTTTTTTATTAATATTTTGACACAAATGATAAGAATTTTTAAGTTGTAGTTATTATTAAAAAATATAGAAGGGGAGTTAAAATGAATTGATATAGTAGGTGAAAATAGAAAAGTTTGATAAGATAAAAGAATTACACAAAATAAACGTTACATGAGTTAATTTAAATGATGTAGAATTTTTTACATGTATTTGGGAAAAGATATTAACGTAAAATAAATTGAAATTCGTAAATTTACAGAATTGAATATTAACTTAAATTGAAGTGAATTTACAGGATTGAATATGAACTTAAATTGAAGTGAATTTACAGGATTGAATATGAAGCTAAATTATCTTGATTGAGAAAAAAAGGTTTTTATAAGATGTAGATTAAATAAATTAAGTTCATTTAAAGCATGATTAGGTTAAGTATAACTTTTTGTAGATGCATTTTAAATGTACTGATGTATAGGTAGAATCAGTCAACCTGCTTTGACTGAATTGCAATCTCTATAGAAAAGAAGTTGAAAAACAAATCGTATTTAATTCATACACTAACTCATTAAACTAATTTCAAATAAAATAAACCAAGTTAAATGAATTGACTTTTAACTTTTGGAGAAATATTTTGAAAACTTAACTTCTTTATACAATCATCTTACAAGTGATTGTATTTAATTGTTTTTTTTAAATAATTTAATTTATATTTAAAATAAATATCTTAATTTAATAAAAGTGAGTTGTCGTTGTTATTCAATTCATGAAGCCATGAGCCCCCTGCTTAATTTGAGGCCTCTAGTGAAAACACACACAAAGAGTTGCAAGTGTAGTTTCAAAAGTTAATTCAGAATAGAATTGATAGGTTTAAGTAATAGAAAAGTCACACATAAGTTGGATCTTCGTTAAAGTTGGTTTTCTTTTAAATAATGCATAGTTTTAAAGGGAAATTAACCTAAGTAATTACTTATGAATGTTTTCTTGCTATATTAATTATGAGAAAATTAAAAGAAGTAAAATTTTGTATTATTATTTTGATATGATGTATAATAATTTTATAATTCTGATGAGTAGAATATTTTATTAAAAAAGTAAAAATAAAGGGAGAATCACGGTTAAAAAAAGGATAAAATAGAAAAAAAAATAGAAAAAATAATTGCTTAGATATGAATTAGTTTTTGAAATAATTATTCTTCGAATTTTGATAATAGAGTAATAATTAAAATGTGTGAAATGATAAACTGTAACGTTTTTGTTTTAATTAACGAGTCAAATAAGGTTTTTCAATGAAAATGTTTATTTGGTGTGAGTGGAATTAAGCTTGTTTTAAGGTTGAAGTTTGAATGCGAATTTTATAGATGAAAAAGATATAATTAAGAGGAGTGATCGTACTAGAAAATTAATTTAACGTATTTAAAAAAAATTAAATAATAAAATAATTATTGGAATATATGAAACAACTATATTGAAAGTTTGATCATTCTAAAAGATGTTTATAATTGTTTTATTGTTTAGTTCAACAGTGAGTTTAACGTATGTATTTTTAAATTTAGAGTTGAAATAATTTGTCGATTATTTGAAACATATTAGGGAATAAGTATAATTTAGTAAATTTTATGTTATAATTTAAAAGTAGATGATAAGTTGTTTGATAAATATTCTTATGTCTGAAAATTGGAATTGATGAATGAAGTTATTAGATTAGAAGTGTTCAATGGAATTATTTGATAAAGTGACTGATAAATATAAAAATAAATACAAGAACATAATAATAAAAATAAAATTTCCATTTTTAAGGCATAATATGTTATGATGATGTAATTATAATTTTAAATTTTGTAGAATAAATAATTATTTTTAATTAATAAAGCATATATTAATAACATAATTTAGAATATTTTTTAGATTGATTGAACATAATCATAAGCGTGTTAAATAAGTTTATGGTAAAGTTATTAATTATAATAAAAATAGTTGAAATAAAGTTAAATGATTTAATATGAATTTGAATATTGTTAATTTTATGATTCTTATAACTGATATTGTTTTATGTAAATAACTTATGTTAAATGGTTTATTAATAAAGACAATATTTAAAATTTTGGTTATATGATTCTATGTTACCATTCATTGAATTGAAAATGAACATATAAATAAAAGAAAGAGACAAAAATGATAAAAAAATGTTTAAAAATACCTTAATTTTTATTATAATTAATAATTTAATTTATATAAATATATTCATTGATAAATTAAATTTGATTTAAATACATCATTTATATATAATTAAAAAATTATAAACATAAATACACTCACATATAAATATAAAGATAATAACAGTTGAAGAAAAAGACATTTAAATCAAAATAAAAAATCATTTGATATAAAATTGTATAAAATTTTTAAAGAATTTCAAACATGTTAGAACAATAATTCTTTTAAATTTTCTAAAAACCCAAATTAAAATTAAGTTTTAATTTATATTAAAGTAAGATATATTTTTATTAAATATTTTAATTTATATTTGAAATTATTAAAATTTTATATATTATGTTTATTATAAAAATAAAAAAATATTTTTCAATTAGAGCTGACAACCTCAACCCACACAACGATTAATGGTGTAATGCGACCGTCTGATTCACTCAAGCGTTGGTCTGGCCTATACAAATGACCGACACAATCTTTTTGCAATTTTAGTCCACCCCTATTCTTTCTTCACTTTTTTCAAAAATTTGAGTTTTTTTTTTATAATTTTTTACTAAAATTATTCTTGTTACTTTTTAATATTTGTTTTAATTTGTTTTATTTTCGTGTAAGTATCATTGTGATGTCTTAAAAAAACTAGTAAATTAAAAGAAATAAAAATTAGTGAAGTTAAAAATTGTTAATAAATGGTTTGTAATTGATATTTTTGTTATGCGTTTTTTCAATGTAAAATGTAATATATGTGTTTTTCTTAATGTAATATTGTAGGTGTTGTATATTTGCATTTTAGGATTGATAAGTGTCGATTTTGGTGAACTTATTTATTTGTAATGTTTTTCTGTTCAAAGTTTTAGATTATTGAAGTTACGGGTATGTTTTTATCAAATTTTGGCATATTTTGTTAAATTGAAATAGCACTGTTCATTGTTGTTATTTTCTGTTATTGGTTATTTTATATTTATTTTGGTTTAGTTTCGTCTCTGTTATTTTAGATTTACTTTAATTTAGTTTTGACCTAGAATATAATATATTTTTAAGACGTATAGTTCTTTTCCTTTACAAAAAGAAGACGATTTTTTCTTTAATTGAATAATTGTTTTAAAATGCCCAAAACAATATTAGTATTTGTAAATCCTTCTTAAAAGGTTATGTAGATTAAATACTTTGAATTTAAGCATATAGATTTGGAAAATGATGGGATGAGTATATACTTATAATTGAGTTGAGTGAAGAATAAAAGAAGAGAATTAGGTGTTGATTAAAAATGGCATCGAAAAAAGTGAAGGGGTAGCAGATGAGAAGGTGAATTTTGAATTTATGATGAATGGATATCCTATCTTTATTTTGAAGGAAGATATTTTTTTTATTTTTCTTTTCTTCGTTAAAGAAAAAATTGACCATACTATTCAATTTAGAATAATAGTATAAATTTTTGAAAGATTTAATATTATATCTCAAATTAAAATATTTAAGTCCCGCGTCCTAAACTACATACATTTTAAACCTATTTTACTTGTAATTTTTCTTAACCGTAGTATTAAAATATTTAAAATACATGAAAATTGCGTGATGATCTTTGTTTAAAAAAAAGTTGAGCGATTTCAGTTTTACTAAATTGCAAGGGGTTTCGTTAGTTTTTAATTACATTAAATAGGAATGAAGTGTGTATTTACTAGTCAATGAAATTCATTTCATTTGGTAGTGACACTTTTAAAGAATTGAGAAAGAAAAAAAAGAAAAAGAACGTGTATGTATATTCTAAATAAATCATATTAATTATATTAACTTAATGCGGATTCAGTTTCATTAAAAACTAATAATATCTATTTATTTTATTTAAATTATTATTAATATTATAAATTGAAATTTTAATTTAATTTTAGTAGTTCATTTTACTTTAATTTCCACTTTTACTCTATTAATATCATTTGTTCTTCCAAGAAACTGGTTAGCTCCAACAATAATAATGTTTTATAGAGTTGTTCCTTGATCTCTCTTAATGTTGTTCCTTTCTTGTTGTTCCAAGCACTCCAAATTTCACCGTCTCGGGAAGGGGTCCTACAGGCACTCCGACGCTCAAATCAGTCTAAGATTAGAGTGTGCAGGAGATAAAGAATAAAGTGTAGAAGTACCTTTGTGTTGTGATCAAACCTGTATTTATATACGTGGTAGTGGGCCTAAAGAGTTGGACCCATTTTCTTATACTCGGATACTTTGTTAGGATTTTATAACAGAATCAGTTGTTTATTATACTTACCTTTGGTATATTATGCTTGAGGGGTTGCCACGTAATTCCTATAGTACATAGGTCTCCCAAATCCTCAAGGGCGAGTAACGACCGAAGAGGATTTAATATTGAGTAAGTAATGATTAGATTTGTCGCGCTTGCCGTCTGAAAACAACTGTTAAAGGTGGATTTACCTGCGCCTTTTCTCGATTTACGTGTCATGTTTTCCTAATGTGATGTGGCAACTCACTTCATCTGGATTGTTAAAAGTATTAATAATACACTTCACGGTTGGTTCCGTGGGTGTGAAATTGAGAAGCTGAGATAAGCTGAGAAGCCAGTTGAGAAGCTGATAAGCTGATAAGCCAACAGAGGAGCCAATAAGCCAGCTGAGGAGCTGATAAGCCAGTTGTGATAAGCTGATACGCTCCTCACGGTCGGCCATGAGGAGTACGTGGCTTTTTGGGTCGAAAGCTGATACGCTCCTTACGGTCAGCCATGGGAATACATGGTTTTCTGGGTAGAAAGCTTATACGTTCCTCATGTATTTGGATCGAAAGCTGATACGTTCCTCACGATCGGTCGTGGGAATACATGGCTTTCTGGATCGAAAGCTTATACGTTCCTCACGGTCGACAGTGGGAATACATGGCTTTCTGGGTAGAAAGCTGATACGTTCCTCACGGTCGATCGTGGGAATATATGGATCGAAAGCTGATACGTTCCTCACGGTCGATCGTGGGAATACATGGATCGAAAGCTGATACGTTCCTCACGGTCGGCCGTGGGAATACATGGGTTTCTGGATCGGAAACTGATATGTTCCTCACGGTCGGCCGTGAGAATACATGGTTTTCTGGATCGAAAGCTGATACGTTCCTCACGGTCGATCGTGAGAATACATGGCTTTCTGGATCGAAAGCTGATACCTTCCTCACGGTTGGCTGAGGGAAACATGGCTTTCTAGATCGAAAGCTGATACGTTCCCCACGGTTGGCCGTGAAAATACATGGTTTTCCGGGTAGAAAGCTAATACGTTCCTCACGGTCGGTCGTGGAAATACATGGCTTTTTGGATCGAAAGCTGATACGTTCTTCATGGTCGGCCGTGGGAATACATGACTTTTTAGGTAGAAAGTTGATACGTTCCTCACCGTCGGTCGTGGGAATACATGACTTTCTGGGTTAAAAGTTGATACGCTTCTCACGGTTGGCCGTGAGAATATATGGCTTTCTGGATCAAAAGTTGATACGTTCCTCAGAGTCGGCCATGAGAATACATGGTTTTTTGGGTAGAAAGTTGATAAGTTCCTCAAAGTCAGTCGTGGAAATACATGACTTTCTGGGTAGAAAGCTAATATGTTCCTCACGGTCGGCTGTAGGAATACATGACTTTCTGGGTAAAAAGCTAATACGTTCCTCACGATCGGTCGTGGAAATAGATGGCTTTCTGAGTCAAAAGTTGATACGCTCCTCACGGTCAGCCGTGAGGAGTATGGGGCTTTCTTGGTTGAAAGCTGATTTATGGGGTGAACCTTGCAGTGTGAAGCTTTAAATTATGTTTTGCGAGTGAAAACCAAAAAGGTTGTCGACCCTTGTACCAATTACTTTAGGTTGGGTTTCGAAGTGAAGACCGAAGTGGTTATCAACCCTTGTAAAGAGCTTGATTTGACGTGATCTTGGCCATGTTGATAATGAGGCATGAGCTTTATAGTTTGAATAGGTAATGGAGATGTGCATGACGCATATAAATTCCATAGAGGCCGATGAGATCCTATAGGGGTGTTCTCTACAACAACTTGAGCAGGAGCAGGAATGCCTTCATTCTCATTAGCTGAAGCCAGAAAAGTTAAATGTCCATTTTGCGCATCAACTGTAGAAGATCCATTGTTCAAATGTACTCTCACTAGTGTGAACTACTGATGATTGAATATTTGAAACCTGTCCAGAACTTGGGTCCATGCCAGTTTTATGAAAGTTGTCTAGGCTTCTCACAACAGTACCCACTGTTTGCCTAGCTTTCCTGTGCTGAAATAAACGTCTTTTTCTTTTCGCAATTGATGACTCTTCTTGATTTGTGTCTTCAGCTAGAACTTCATCAGCACGTGTGTGCAAGTAAGCAACAAGACCAAAAGGCAGAATTTGGGACAGTAGCTCCAAAGCTGGTTGATAGGAATCTACCCACAAAGCAACAAGCTATCGACTAACTTCACGTCACTCACCAGCTGGATGGAAAAATGCATGCCGTAAATGTCTCAACAAAACACCATCGCGCAAAGAAGCATCTCACATGGACTCTGCAGTTATAGCATCTTCTTCCTGTGGATCACAAATCATAGGTTCAAGCACTTCAACAACCGTCATTGACAGTAAAGGTGATACTGACGTGGGCTTTAATCTGATTCTCAACACAGAGATGGCCTTTTCACTTCATCATTAATTACTCTCCTGACTCCTCTTTGAAGCTGCTCGTCTGGGCAATGACATAGCTCTTGCCATGAATTATTGAACACATTCCTTAGGATAATACCTCAGTTTTGACGTAACCTCGAGCACCTCTGATGGGTTGCGTGCAGATACATCATGATGTAGGACCATGACATGGATATATGCTCAATGATATTTGGCTCCTTATCACCAATTGGTTTTTGCTGAAGGCTGCTGTTAGACACCACGAAGATCAAGGACAAATTAAGAAAATTATTCCTTTTCAATTTACGTATAGGAGGAGAGGCAAAGAAAAAATAACAGAATGAGGTATAGAAAGTGGATGGGACCGACTTTGTTAGAGGTGAGAGAAGAATATAAATAGAGAGGAAACGAGCAATAAAAGAGAGGAGAGGAAGAAGTGGGGACAGAATTGGGGAGAGCAGTGGCCTCTCGAAAGCCACATATACTTTCTGTTATTACTGCTTGTACATTTTCTATACACAGACGTTATCTTCGTGAATTCTGCATTACTCTATTCATATTCCTTCTTACTATTTCGCAAATTATCCATAATTCTGGAGAGTGGGTGGGTTC
>Ga0099825_1007020_pt1 | contig 13841 bp, 7 predicted proteins | sample SiratroredBW_FD_76838 | JGI IMG/M metagenome (GOLD analysis project Ga0099825, IMG submission 76838) | Root nodule microbial communities of legume samples collected from California, USA - Siratro red BW | ecosystem: Host-associated > Plants > Roots > Nodule | place: USA: California | collected... | reverse complement strand
CATTCACAAAATAATTAATTATAACATTTAGTTTTAATCTGTGATTGTGTTTTGAGAACTTCTCGTTAAAGAATTGTTTGTAGAAATATAAACAAAAATCAAACGTGTATTTTAAAATGTGAGAGGATTATGCTGCGGTTCTTACAATGCATACTTATAACAGTATTATTTTAACTTAAAGTTGTTGTTATTGTAATCATCATTTAATTAAGCTATAGTTATGGATTTTACTTGATATGCACGCCACTTAATGAACGTAAACTTATCTATAATGTAACTTCTAGGTTATCGTAACTCGAGTTTCTCACTCAATGTCGTTTTTGTCGACCTTTTATGATGCTTAATTTCTATGTATAAATGGAAGTTTGAGATTTAAAGAAGAGATCTATTAGAATTTTAGAATGTAAAAAGATGGAAAATTTATGTGGACACCCTTCAATTTTCTTACACCTAATAAAAATAATATTTTAAAATTTGTAGTTGATTCTCCTCGAATTAATTTATATTTTCAAATAAAAATATTATGCTCTTGGTATGGGATGAGTGTGTACTAGGAAATTGGAAAATTGGGTGTTTGTATATCATCACCCAAAAAAATAATACCGTTGCAGTTAATAGAATTATTCATTATTTTTTTTTTTTAATATGAGCTGAGTAATACATTTTTTACCACAATTATTTGTATTGGTTAAAGTTTATTTTTTAAAATGATACATTTTATAGCTCTCGTATCTTATTAATGTTTTCTGAATTTTATATATTCAATAGTTTAACCAGCAATCAGCATAAATACACCATCAAATGATCATCAGTATAAATATAGCATCAGTACCTGGTCTTTTATTGAAAAGTTGCGATTCCTCTTCACAAATCCGAAGGTACTGATAAAAATCATAATTTGGCTTCTAATTATAAGAAAGTTTCGGGACTCATATCTAGTGAACAACGAGATTCGTCATTTCATAGGGATGCATATCTGATGCATAGCATTGTTGAAATTTTTCTAGAAAACAAACTGAAAAGATTCTTCATTTCTTAGGTCAGATTTTATAAAATGATAGAATATTACTTTTAATTTAAAATTTTAATACTTATATGTCACTCAATTTTTTTATTTTTAATCAATGTAAACTTTTAACTTGTTCTTAAAATCGATCTATAAAAGAGTTAACTCAAGATAGAGTGTAAAAGACTATCTATCTCAATCAAAAAAAAATTTCACGATATCAAATTTAGACATTAATATCATTTGAGAATGCATACTTAGAGCTATGCGGTTTTATACCCTGAAAACGAAAAATGACATGAATTGGAATATCAGGTAATAATTAAGTAGATTTATCTTCAATGTTGTTGGTATCTCAAAATCATCCATCTTCTCACAATTAGTTCCAATGGAACATTCTATTATTTTTAATGTTTTTGGATATTTTGAGTTGTTTTTGTAATTCAATGGTGTTATTTTCTAGTTAATTTCTATTTATGTAAAAAAAAAATCATAAATATCCATTTAACCAATTGATGATACATCTTTAATGTGTTCAACTTTATATATAGATTTGATTACCCTTTATCTGTCTTACTACTTTTTTTAACAAAATAATATTGAGAACAGATAAGTCTGGATAATTTTAATTCAATGCAAAGGTTTGCGTATTTTAAAGCCTTTTTTTAGCAGATATAGACCAATAAAAAAAATATATTTAATATTTGATAATTTTTTTTGGTATAAAATGATGATAGCAAGATTAATATGTAAGAAATTATGTAAAATATTATATGTATCTAGTTTTGCAATTTAACTATACTTATTATTAGATTAATATATTACGATACTAAATCATATTGACTTATCCCTAATTTATCTGTTATATTCGAGTTTCAATTCAAGCCAGTTTAACAAATTTTCAAACAATGCTCGGAGGAATACTTGTGTCCATATCTATATATCTATCTATATATATATATATAGAGAGAGAGAGATATAGAGAGAGAGAGACACTAGTCAAAATGCTTTAATTATAATAATAATTGATAACACAAAATAACCTAAAACTCTTAATGTAAAGTGGTTAACCATATATGTCTTAACCTATTTAGTTAATGATGAATTTAATGCGACTCATCTTTCAATGAGTTCTACAAATATTGGTCATAATCGATAAATCATAAGGTAGTAAATTAAATGGATTGATCATTTTAATTTTAAAAAAATGAAATTACAAAATGTATTTTTTTTTAGAAAAGTCTAACAAAATTAAATATTAATTTCTCAGTAACTCTTCAACTTTTAAATGCTAAAATAAAATTTTTGAGCAAAAATAGAAATATCGAGGTGACCCATTAACATTACAAAATATTCAAAAATAGTAAAAAGAAAAAATTTATTATGCCAGTGGTTTTGTCCATTGATATTAAATAAAATTGAAATGTCTGTGAGATAAAAATTTAACAACTTCGTCATTTTTAATATCTATTTTATATTCATCTATAATATAAAAATAAAGACACAGGGATAAAAACCAATCCTAAACAAAAACGGGTTAACCCGTCACACTATTTTGTTTTTCATTTGAGAATTGTAAACTCAATGTCCACACATGGAACTCAAATAATCGTGAATCTATATTATTTTATGTTGTATGTAATTCAATAAAATTTTACATGGTATAATTGTATAACCTTTACTTTGGAGACTATTTAACTTTTATTTTAGTATATGATTCCTTATTTTTATTTTCAAAATTTTAAGGTCGGAAGTCTAGTTCGATTTGATTTTTTTTCTATTTTTAAATTAAAAAATTTAAAATGTATTTCAGTGCTTGGAATCAAAAGTATGCGGGTAAAAGAAGGTAGAACAAGAGTAGCTAGTAAAGTTGTTTGGTTTCGGTGTTTTTCTTTTACCTACGTATTAAGAGGAAAAAGTATTTAAAAATTTTACATTTCGAGAACTATATTTGCTTCAATTAAAATTTTCGTCTTAATTTTTTTTCATTTGATAAATAATAAAGTTCCTTTATTTTTGAATTTTCATGCCTATATAAAATAATTAACTTTTTCATGCCTGAAGTTATTGTTTTGATAGAATAAATAAAAAAAATTATGACCAAAAAAGTTATCACAGTGATAAATATGTAGGAAAGAAAATTGAGAATCTCTAAATATAATAGATTATTGTAATGAAATATTAAATATATATTAATTAGATATAGAAATAATTTTTGGAGACAATGAGAGAAAAATCACATGGCATAAGATTCTATATTTGTATCTATGGACATTGGAGTGTAAGGTAATAAAGAAGAGAGGAGGTGATTGATGACTATTTTGTCCTGGCTTGCCACGTGGCTTGACTTTTTGGATACGTAGGAGCACATGGCTGTTGTGCCATATAATACAACACAATTCATTCATACTAAAAAGCATATCATATTCCAACTTAACATGGACTCAGTGCCCAAAATTTCCCAAATCACGTAATTTCGACGAAATTTTTTTAAATGAGTTTCTTTTTTTTTTTCTAATTTTCAAAATGAGTAAATTGTACCTGTGTTATATGATTTTATTTTGAAAGTATTTTGTGTTTCTATAGAACACTTTTGATTTCGTTATGCTGAAATTGTGAAAGATAAGGACGAATTTGTTTAAACTATTTTGAATGATTAACATATTTTAATCAAAATTGTCTTTACCAAATAGAATTTTTTAAAATCTTATTTGTTTGAAATACTGTGTTTCTTAGCTGAAAGTGTGAGGGTTTTGAATAGTTTTAATTTTATTAAAATTGTGAGTGTGAGACATAATTTTAGTGTTTTACGTTTTTTTTTACCGAAATTATTCTTATTAGATTCTGAAATTGTGTCTTACAGTGCACAATTTTAGCAAAACCTTCGCATTTTCAATCATATAAACTCATATCAGGGTTACACAATTTCAAGCAAATCATATTCTAAAAAATTGTTAGTGAATACTATTTTAATTAAAACAAGTTAATCATATGGAATAATTTAAACTAATTTGACATTACCTTTCATAATTTTATCATTTACGCGCAACTCATCTTTGTCTCTTACAATTTTAGTTAAACAAAATAAAAGAAAAAAAAAACATTTGATAGGGACACCATTTTTTCATGACAAAACCATATTACGTAAACACAATTTACTCATTTTGAAATTAAAAAAAAAAAAGACCCATTTAAAGAATTCTCGTTGAGAATTGCAACACGTAAAAAAATTTGTCGGACTCAATGAATTTACATGATTATGAGGTCCATATTTTTATTCATTAAGATAAAAATATAAATTAAAATTGTAATATAAATATAGCATGAATAAAAGGTCCTTTATGATTAAAAAAAGATAAACATTGGTCCACCTACTCCAACCCTATGTGTGAAATTATTTAGTAAATTATTTATGATCACCCACTCATGTCCCTCCTTCATCCAACTCCTCTACTTTCTTTCCCCCACACTTCCAACCAGAACCTACGCTCACACAATCATCCAACTTTTTCTTCCAAATTTCCCCTTATAAACTATTTTTATACTACTTGCTTTCAATTTATTAAGGGTCTTCTTTTGATCCAAATCCTATGGTCTATTCTCCTATTACTCATCATTGGTTGATGATAATAATTAAATATTTTCAGCAAATAGACTTTTTAACTTATTATCGCACTTTCCAACTTCCAAGGAATAGACCCTTCATCTTTTAAATTAAAGACTTCTATCTTTATATTCGTTAATTTAAACATCATCAAATATAATAAATCAAATTTTCATATAAATCCAATTAATTTTATTAAAATGTGTCTTTTCAATCGCGGTGAACATTAATTCTAATTGATATTTAAACGGAAGTTAAGTTAAGACCCTTAATAAAGGCTTACTCAACTAGTTTCGTCAGCTGTTTATTAGCGTGATTGTGATAAATGTAATTTTAAAACATTTTACTCAAAAAAACAAAGTTAAATATACAAACTATTGTCTTTGGAAATAAATGTAATGCGGCAAACGACCTATCTTTAAAGAAGCTCTTAATATTTAAAAAATATTTTTTATTTTTGTTTAAATTACGTTTGACCTTATTTTTAAAGGAAAAAACATAAATTCAAATACTTTTACGGTAGAATTAAAGAAGGTAACATGTTTGGTGTCCGTTCCTTTCATTTGTATGTGACTATACGAATTTCCATTGGCAGCATTCAAAATTATCTTTGAAACAATTGACGAATGACACGAAAAAAGAAAAAGAAGGACAAGGGTTTTCTTCCCTAGTAAATTCACCTTTCAAAATCTTGCTTCTGTACTTGTCAAATCACAAATAATTGATCACCAAATACAAGGATAAAAACAAAGGTTTAGTGTAAAAGGATTTTAAATTGAGATTTGTTAATTGCGTTGAAAATCGAAAGACGAAGTATGCTACCGAGAATAGCTTTACCTAACTTAACTTCAAACAGCTAATTACTTAATAAGTATCTCAAAATCGGTAATGGTAAAGCAAAAACACCATGATTATTCAATCATACAGTGATCGGTTTTGTGAGTGAAACCCAATAGAAGTTTACATTAAAAAAAATCTATTTAACCACTTACGGAAAATATGAAAAAATCTATTTAACCACTTAAAGAAAATGAAAGAGGAAATACTGAAAAATCAAATAAAAATCGAACTATATTCATATACATAAAATCTTTAAGACAATGAATTTATAAATATTTTTTAATACTAAACTAAACTGACACTTAAATATATAATATTTATAACAATATGATACTAAGTACATTGTCTCCTGATATACTTGCGAGAACATGATATGAAATGAAAGAGAGAGAAAATGATTAGGTGTTGGATATACGGGAGAAGTTTGGCCCACAAGTTTTTACCCCACAGAGTGATGCAATGTATGTTTTGGTATATAAACACAGAGAGAAGTAAATAATTTGGTTTGATTGATAAGGTTGATCTCAAAATTTTGGTAGGATTATGATCTCAGTGGAAGCAGAGTGTCCCAATCATAAGGTTGGTTAGAGAGTGAGTAAAAGGGAGTGGAGAATGAATGAATGAGGTGAAGAAGAATGAAATGGCGTTTAGGTAGAAGGGCACATGACAAGCCAACTATACAGAGGCAATTAATGGTGAGTGCGTAGGTGTGGTGGAGCCCAATGTCACATGGGATCCAACAAAGCCAGCCACAACATTGTTGTTTCGTCAAATACTTGCTCCATTATAAAGAGAAGGAACCGTGCCAAGTGAATCATAAAAGCTTGTGTGCATGTGCATGGCCTCTTCTAGTTTAAACCTTATCCACCTGACATTTTTCACATGCTACGTTGCTCCGTCACTCCCACACTAATCATTAACCCTTCACTAAACGCAACGATCCTCATGCTTCGGTTTTTTTCAGAATCATCTACTCTAATAATGCAACACCATACCATTTGTATGTGTTCAGACTTTATCTTTTTCTCTTCTTTTCCTTTTTTTTTTTTTCTTTCGAGAGACAAATTCTTCCTCCACCCCCGTACCCTCTTCTTGCACCCCATATAATTTTTTTATTTCATAACTGTCCTTTATGAAATTACATAAATACCCTTATCATTTTTTGAAATTGTGAACCGGATGGAGATGCATCCGGTTCTCATTTTTTAAAAAAAATACAAACCGGACGACCTCATCCGGTTCTCAACCCAGCAGATCGAAAAATCCTCAAATTCACCATCGACAGCCCCCCAAATCCCAAATCAACTACTCTAATCATCAATATCACCTACTAATTGCTAATAAATATCACAAATTGGTTATCTAATACTTCTATGAAGGATTAATTGAAAGATTTTGAATAACGAACGGAAGTCGCGAATGACTTACCTAAACCGGACGAAGGTTCTCTTAACCGGATGGCTAGCTAATGAAACGGCTGAAGGAAGTATTTGGCTCACTAGCACAGCGGGGAGAGCTTTGGACGATGTTTATTAGCAATTAGTAGGTGATATTGATGATTAGAGTAGTTGATTTGGAATTTGGGGGACTGTCGACGGTGAATTTGAGGATTTTTCGATCTACTGGGTTGAGAACCGGATGAGGTCGTCTGGTTTGTATTTTTTTTGAAAATGAGAACCGGATGGGAGGTGCATTAGGTTCTCATTTTCAAAAAATGTAAACCTGATGACCTGGTCATCCGGTTGGGAAGGGGAGGGGTTTTATTAAGATAGGGGTATTTATGTAATTTTATGAAGGATAACTATGGAATAAAAAAATTATATGGGGGTGCAGGAAGAGGGTATGGGAGTGGAGGAAGAATTTGTCCTTTCAAGAATCACATATAACCAAATCAGAGCCCAATAACAAAAGCCCAAATCCACCAAAATCAAGATCCATAAGATCTCCAAACATTGAACCTAGCACTAAGATTAGACGAGTTAGATCATTATTTACTTCTCTTAAACCTCCAAACATTGAACCTAGCACTAAGATTAGACGAGTTAGATCATTATTTACTTCTCTTAAACTTCACGCAGACAATAGTGTGGTAAGACAACTACTCCCTAGGGCCATATCTAAAAGGCCATTTCAGTCGAATCTACTTTCTCTATATATTCCTCAATTAAATATTATGATTGGATGCTTTATAGCAAAGATACCTACAAAATGCACAACCATAGAGGATGAGGCTACAAGGCTATACTTAACTCCTGCAGTCAAATTCCCCTACACTCCACACCTCAAGAAAATTTAGGAATTCCAAAGCTTCAACAATTACGAATGACAAATATAGAAACAAAATGCTTCTAAAATTTTGTACAAGTTTCTATAGTAAAGACTATCAAAAGCTTTGATCTAAAATTATATTTCATTTTACCTATATGACTTTATCAATATTTATATTTTTGTATTCGAAAGTACCTGTGCGATGCATAATAAATCTGCCACCCACTAGATGAAGTTACAAGGTTTTGTGATAATATCTCAGTTTTAAAAAAGAAAAATTCATGGCAATAGGCAATAGTTAAGAAGATAAAAACATGAAGTTTTTATTTGGGAAAGTATTTATTGTATAAAAAAAAACTTAAAAGCGTAACACACATTAGCAAAGTTGAATATCGGATAAAATTTACATCTACTGCCATAGCTATTGTTAATGTTGTTCCCAAAGGAAATTCTTACATGAGATGAAAGAAAAGGCTATTTAAGCCCCTTGGTTCTTTAGACTTGAGGGTGAAGAAAAATGAATTAAAGATTTACATGAGAATAGGTTTGATCAAAAGATAGAAAAAAAATTTACTATTAAATAATGATTACACCCTTTTCATCCGAATTAAATTTTATTTTAATCCGACGTTAACTTTCATTTTTTAACAAATTACTAAAGAACATATTTTCAATCAAGACAATAAAAACTTACAACAATAAAACCTGCTAGTTATTTCTACTCCACTCTTGACTTGTTTTTACATTTTTCTTCATTCTACTCTTCACCAATTTTCATTCCCCTACCTTTTTCCCAAACAGAAACGACACCGGAAAGGGATTACTTGCTTTTACAAAAAAATTGAAACCAATAAATATAACAATATCCTGTGTATGTTAACGCTTAATAAAACAAATAATTGTATACAAAATAAAATTATAAACAAACTTGTCTCCATTGTTATAATGAATAATAAATTGAGATTTCATTAATAAAAGTATTCATGGTGCAACAATACAAGGGAAAAAGGAAAATGTCTAATTGAAAGCACATCTTGTTTTCCAAAAACATAAAACATTAATAACATGGAACCCTACCGGGGAACCCAACCCAACTGAGACGCCCATATCAATACCAACGCCAGCAGATTTGAACTTTTACCGTTGTGCCAAAACTCACTTCGGATATAACGCGAAATAATTAAAAAAAATAAAACGACTTAATCCATTTCAAACTCAACAAGTATCTCACAAATCAGCAGAAATCATATATATAAATCGAAGCATTAAGAGCTCCCTTGTATAGAAATTGAAGCAATAAAAGCATCCCCTCGAATAAATTATAATAACAAGCGGGCAATTCTTGCCTTTGCGTTCCAAAACAGTCAGCAAATTCGACGTGTTTCTCAAAAATTTGCATAGTTAGCGGGATTAAATTTTAGTACTGAAACACTAGGTATAATCACCGGCCAATGAACTACACGCTACGATTCTCTAGTGGTTACATAGAGAACAAAATTTCCAACCAAAAACTATGTTATGACTTACGGGGTCTTCCTCTCTTACCAGATTTCACCGGAGGGGATTTAGAACTGTTCTTATTAGCTGAAGTTCCACCGCGTCCTCGGCCACCGCCTTTTCCTTTTGCAGCCGCGCCCTTTCCCTTGGCACTGGACGTTTTGGAGGCCTTACCTCGGCCTTTACCACGCGGCCTTTTCACCTCAGCCTCACCATTAATTTCATCCTCCTCACTATCATCGCTTTCTTCAGCATCATCCTCTTCCTCTTCTGACTCGGACGAATCTTTTGACTTTTTCCTCTTCTTCGAATTATCAGCTGCCTTGGCACCTTTTTTTGCAGTCTGCTTGGAAACTGGAGCTGTATTTACAGCCTCATTACCTGCAGACAGAGCACAATGAAATCAGCACCAGTTCATATTCCAACCAGATAAATTATGATTCCACCCCACCACCACCGTAAAGTCAGCCATAACATGATCCATGCTGAGGAATTTTGCATTTTGGACAGACTGTATTTTAGACCTAAATAATTTGAATTATAGCAAGTAGCATACCTTCACCAACAGCTTTCCCATCATAAATATCAAGCTGCACACAAAGGAGATGTCAGGCGTTGTATACATAGTAAAGTAAGATAAAGTAAGCTACAAGATTGATGTATAATTTACTGCATGATAATATCAACCGATACTAGACAAAACTCATGGCCACCTAAATCTATTCATAATACTCAACAGATAGATAAAATGCGAACAAAAAACAAAACCCCTTGTTACAAAGAATCTACTGGTTTCTGTATTGAACAGATAAGTAGCTTCGAACAACACTCACTACTATACAATTATTTATGCTTCAGGCAGCCAAACATACAATAGAAGACCTTGTTAGATTCTTTGACAACTTAACACAATAAACATGAGTGTGATTTAAAAGCTACCTGGTCAAGTCGATCAGCAACATTTGCTCTATCAACAATAACCATGGAATGACCCATACCACAAGCAACACTGTCAGAAAATAAGAAAACATTAGATCATTTCGCATTTTGTTCATCCATATAAATAAGAATCTTAAAAGAAAACGCATCAAAGAATATAACTTAACCAAAACCAAATCTTGGCTACCAAAAAAACAATTGAAAAAAAGAAAATCACTTGAAATTTAGAGTTGAAAATAGAATCGCAACATCCACAAAAAGGGGCAGGTAAGATAAAATGGGATGCTCGACCTACCTTATTACATGCATACCCTCAAGTATATCCACCTTCTTGGGTACAGCCGAAGACCTAAAGCACAAGTATAAACAAGATTGGAAAATAAGAAAATTAAGGCAACACAAATAATAAGAGATTACTCCCCACATCCCTATCCGCCCCGAAAGAGTTGCATAGACATACTTCTGTCCAGTAGGTCCATATCCCAGCTCACCATTCTGAGCATGTCCCCAACTTATGCAAGAGGAATCAGCCCCAACAAAATGATGCATATTGCCTGAATCCATGCATCGTATATTCCACCCACTATTTATTGAATAAAACATGAATAATTAATCAACATCTAGTAAAAGAGTTGGAAAAGAGAAATAATCAACAAGAATGATATACACCAAGCATTATTATCCAAACCATGGAATAAAATACAACCTTAAATCCATTAGAGGCTTTGGATACATCCAGTCATCACCGGTGTTCTTTAATTTGCCCCACATGTACAACTGCCCACCACCTGAGAGGAAATAAGAACGAGGTGAAACTTAAAGCAAAAGCCATTCTTTGGAAAGTACCCATCCTTACTCGGTATAACCAGTAGGATAAATTGATTTAACCATTGCCAAAATTAACACGAGACTTTTTCATTCCCTTGTTTAATGAATTATAAATTATTAAGTACACATGAAAAGACCATAGAGGTTAGACTCTTTTAACAAACCATCAACCAACCACTAAACAAAAATTTAAAACAAATATCAATAGAAGAAAATAATTGTGTACGAAGCATACCTGCAGTACATGAAGAACTCACAGCACCAGCAGAAACAATGGCATCAGGCGGCAAAAGATTTCTATTCTGAAAAACATCAACACGACGTGGAGTCCACTCATCCTTCTGCTCCCTATGTCCTAGCCTACATAACCCGTAAGGTTTTGTGAAATTTTAAGCACAAGGGACCAAATATTAAAAACCAATTCAAACAAGATTATCTCATATTTGGCTGTTTATTGGGAGTTCAAAACATTGCCAACCCAATCTCAAACCAAGCACCGACCTTCCATAACCACCAAAACCCCACCTGCACACGCAAGGAATTCACAATTATAACTTTAAACTCAAGGAACAAAAACATTGAAGTAGGTAACTAGACGACTACTCACGTGTAGACAAAGCCATTCTTATCCACCGCCACTAAATATCCAAAACAAAAAATCATTAAAGGAAAAATAGTAAATAAGGTCATAACCAAGATCGAGAAAGGAATAACAACCACCTGTATGATTTGTTCCACATGCCACTTTCACAACTGTTTCCCCAGCAAGAGCAGCAATCGCTCGAGGGCGTGGCTGGGGCTCATAAACCAACCTCACAGAGCTGTCTTTGGAATTATACTGCAGATATATGCAAATATAGGTCAAATTTCCTGTCATTTGCAGCTCTATGCATGTGAATGTATATTAGAGAAAGCAAGAAATGGTAATGAAAAAAACTTAGTTAAACAATTAAAAGCGTGAAGAATAACAACTTATTTAGTCATATTATATGTAAGAAAAATGATGATAAAGCCTAAACCGTAAACCCTAATAATGATGCATTATTACATCAATTGTGATACAATGCTCATAAATCATGTTGGCATTTAAGAAGCTCACTAAGATGGTCAGACAAAACACCAGCCATAGAAGGAAACTATAGAATAAGTGTAACATAATTGACAAGAGAAATGAACTCAGTAAATGTCTGTGCAGAATAGAATTACTAATTAGTTTCAGTGCTCTTCATCCATTCTTTTATAATAATTCTCTTCTAATGCTTCTAAATCTGCAATGCAACTACAAAAATTATTAAGCATTCCTATCATAATTAACAGTCTTATTTTCAAATAAGTGTTATTTCAGGAAATCAAAACTGGCTCAGGAGAAAGTAGCTATTAAAGATTATTTCAACCAAGAGTAGGACTAATCAAGGACTTAAATCCGTAAAATCCAGAAAAACAGTAACATGCATAAATATCTAGTCTGCTGAACGATAGAATATACAGTATTATTCTTAAACTTGCAAGTACTTACTTAAACTGAGTATACTGAAATAATTATTCGAAGAAAACATAAACAAAATTGATGCAGTAAATCCAAGGCAAAGATGTCAGCACTAAAAAATCTGTGTTAAAACGTATGCCTGTCATAGCAAGAGGGAAATACAAATCAAAATTCAATCATTGTAATTGTAAGATTTGCCAAACCCAGGCAACCATTACAAGCTCAATGGTACCTAAATGGTCCCAAGCACACGGCATCTGATCAACTGGCCTTTAAATCTGAAGATAATAGATCATATACAACCACTAGAATACAGCTTCCTGCGTCCCATGGGTTTAAATTAAAATAAGGACACACAACTTGGGACAACAAAAACCATGAAAACATCATCCCTGAGCATACCTCGTTATCTGTTCCATGCCCAAGCTGTCCATACTGCGGAAGCCCTGCAGTTCTGGGAATCAAAGCAAAAGAAAAAAAAAACAAAAATTGAGCATCACCAACGATTGCATCCAAAGCAAGAATAGAATATCCATGCCTGAGGACAGAGAATCAAGAAAACAGAATGCAATCTTAATTCAGAAAGCATACAGTATAGAAGCTCCTTCAACGGAAGATAACCACACAGTGAAATCACCACCACAAGCAGCATGTTTTACTTCAGACACAAGACAGCGAACGGGTGACGACTCAATTTCTGTACAAGTCAAATTAAAGAAAATAAAATTGTCATTCTCCACAAGTTTAAAGCAGTCCTTACTGCTCACAAATAAAAGTACAACTGGAAGATCTACGAAGTTTTACACCACCTATCAATCTCATTTTGTTGGAGGGACAATATATAGCAGTGAGTTGTAACAAAAATTACCACCAGCATCCCAATAACTAATCACAATGCAACCATAATTCAACACATATTTTATATGTACAAGACTGAAAATAATTATTTGACTAGACTGATGGGAAAGGATGAAAACAAGTAGAAGGTGAATAGACTGATAATGGATTTCATTGTTTGGGTTTTTATAAATAGGTCGGGATGGAACAGAATTGCGTGGATTTCATTCCACTCTGTAACGCATTCTGTTAACCTCTGAACTGTGAAGAGGAGAAACCAATTTATATTTACTATCATAACTACAAAATTATACTTTTTTTCCTTGAACTTTTTCTACTTGTTGCTTAAGTATTGTCATTATGTTCCTCTTCCATGTTCTAGAACCAGTAAAATCACCCTTTTTTGGTCTACAAAGTGTTTGATTTGGTACAGAAGCTCCAGCAGCGCACTTCATACACCCCCCCCCCCCCCCCCCCCCCCCCCCCTCCCTTCCTCTTACCTCCCCTCCCTTCCCTCGTTTTCTTCTCAACCAACT
>Ga0099825_1007019_pt1 | contig 13842 bp, 6 predicted proteins | sample SiratroredBW_FD_76838 | JGI IMG/M metagenome (GOLD analysis project Ga0099825, IMG submission 76838) | Root nodule microbial communities of legume samples collected from California, USA - Siratro red BW | ecosystem: Host-associated > Plants > Roots > Nodule | place: USA: California | collected... | reverse complement strand
TAACATTTTCTGTTTTTTTTTTTTTTAAAAACTTTTTTTAAAAAAATAATAAAAAAATAAATTAATTTTTATTTTTAAGTTTTATAAAAAAAATTAAAAAAAAAAAAAAAATATTTAAAAAAAACATATAAGTAATAAAACAATTTAATATGTTTTTTTTTTTTTTTTTCTTTTTCCTTTCCCTGCTCACCTCATATTTGTATCTCCCTCCTTCTACCCTAGCTAAACCCTAGAGCCACTTTCTATTGTTCCTCTCGATTTCTCCTTCTCAATCTTTATTTCCTTCCAAATCTTCTTAACCACAAGGTGATTTTCTCTGATTTCTTCTTGTTTCCTCTGTGTTTGTGTGTTTCGCCTTGTTACTGCAATGCAACTGTTGATTTTGTTTAAATGTTTTTCAAAGTCTCTATTGTATATGTCTAACTGCTTTATTATATTGATCCTTTTGCCTAAGTGTTCTTCGGCTAAACTACACGTTCGTATCATATATCTACTGTTTGTCTAGTTTAGTTATTGGATTGTATCATATATCTACTGTTTGTCTAGTTTAGTTATTGGATTGTTTGTGTAGACTTCAGAAGATACTTTTGAGTGTTTCAGAACCCAAAATTTTATATCTTTTACGTTGAATGGATATTCACAAAATTGTGGTTGATACTTAATCTGTCTTTTCAGTAGGATAAGTAAGCTTAAGCTCCCTTCAACGTTGCCGTTTTCGTCTCTACTTCACTTCCCCGACTGTGAAAGATGCCTCGGACAACCACTTTGGAGTGTTCCGGTTGCCCTCCTCTACGCGCTTTAACATTTGATGCTCTTGGTCTCATCAAAGGTGGTGCCTTTTTTCGAATGCCCTTTTCTAAATGTGTCACTTTTTTTTCTTATCTTTCTGGGTTTGGCTTGTGTTCGTAGTTGTGGAAGCCCGAGATAAGCAACGGGGAATTCCCCAGGTGGTAGAGAGATGGGGCGACCCTGAATCATCCAAATGTGTGACGGCTGTTTCAATGATTGATCGCAACTCTCAACCTGTATGTATTGATGAAATGTTTTATTTTTCCTTTTTTCTGTTCTGAGCATGTTTATTGTTTGAGTACATGTTTGTGTCTGTACTGTGTCTTTCTTGTAGTCTAGATGAAAATCGAGAAATGTACACTAAGATTCGTTCACTCCTTAACTGTTGAATTTAGTGGGAGATAGCGTGAAATTGAGAGAGGGAGATAAGGTGAAATAGAGATAGAGATAGAGAGAGAGAGAGAGAGAGAGAGAGAGAGAGAGAGAGAGAGAGAGAGAGAGAGATAGGAGGAAATCACCCGATTGATATTGTTTGGATGTGTTATGTAATGCATTTATTATGCAGAACATCATTCTCTCTAATTGAGGATTATTTCTTAGGAAAAATGTACATGGGTGTCACTTTCTAAATCCTGAAATACTAATTCCTATGAAAACTAATTGTTTTGTAACAAGTGTTTCATGAACTCATTTAACATGCAACACATGAATTTCATGTTGCCCCAATACAATATCATTCAAATCTTATTCATTATATTGGAGATTCCATATCGATTAGAGATACGACCAAATTATAATTAATATATATATATATATATATATAAGTGGATGCAGACACTATTGTACAAACTGGTTTTATGAGGTTGAGTTAACCTTAAAAGTTCCGTTTTTTAAAAGGATATTAGACTTAACTTATTATCAAAGATTATTGGACCTATTATGTCATCCTCTATTAAGTCACTATTGAACTACCCACGAACATCCCTTATCAACTAGGGAAATGACCAAATCATAGCATATAAGAGAATGCAAATTTCATCTTAAAAGTAGGTTTTGTAAGATTGAGTTAGAAGTCTACTTTATAAGACATTATATCGGGTTTTGATTACGTTGACCATTTCATGATATTCCATTCTACTAAAACCAAGTGTAAAGTAAAATCATTTAGAACAAGTGTAAAGTAAACATTTTAAACATTCCTTAGTCCCGTAAATCTATCTATTTTCGTCCTGATCCACCCTTATCTCGGAGTCTACTAAACTTCTTGCATCACTAAATAATTTTAGGTCAGTTATCATCCTCTCCTTGATAGGTGCTGCTTGAACTTTGATTTAAATACATTCATTCCTAATTTTGTTTTTTGTGTGGCAAGTGCCAACTCATATGATTTAGCATTCTCATTTTTACAACATTTATTCTTTGCTTTTTTGGCACTCAACTGCCCTGCATTCACTACCCGATTACCATATAACATTATTGGTCTTCTATCTGTTTGGTAGGAGATTTCCTTTTAGTTTGACCATAAGAAATGAAACCGAAAAATACAATTCTCATTTTTTCCCTATTATTTCTGGTATTGCAGTTATTAGCTGTAGCAAGGAAAAACAACGACGTAAGTTGTTTCAAGTTCTATTCTTTTGTTGTTTGTTCTGTAAAAAGGTTTTATTTTCAATGTTAGCTATTAAAGATTTAACACTTAATGCTTCATATTCATTCTACAGATTGAAGTTTTGAGCCCTGTGAATGGAGACATTCGGGCCACAATTTCGGATGCCAGTGGTCTAGAATGCTCCGAAGAGAATAACATTGTTGGTTTGCATTTATTTGGAAAACAAAATTCAGAATTAGCTTCCGGGTATATAAATAATTTCTGTTTGACAGTTTAGTTTAAATTTATGTTTTATTCTTGTCTGTAACATACAGGGCATATGTTAGACTTCTGTGATTTGTTCAGATTTATGTGGGTTTAGATGTCACATATAATCCAAATAGTTGTTACAATATTAGGGTTATTAATCTTTTTATTGTGGGTTTTGGAATAGTAATAATGCTCGAAGTTTAGGAGGAAAGGGGGTTTGGAGGAGACTAGTGTGAAGGCAAATTATATAAGTGAACTTTGAAAAGTTCTTTTTGTCTTTTGGTTTTGCACCTTGACAGATGCTTTATGAATCCTTTAGAGGAGGAGGATTGGCATGATGTTTATCCATTAATTTATATAGTTTGGATACTTTTGGATGATTGCATGATTAGATTATCAGGACTAATACTCAAAGTTTAAGCATTTAGCTTTCTGATTTCTAAATAGAAATGTTTACACTAGGAAAAATAACGATGAAACCTAGGAATCAACTGGCCTGCCCCTGTTAGTTAGGCCTTGTTAGGCTTTGCTGGTACAACTGTTCAGTTAATTGATTAGGTTGCTATAAACAGAGCCAGAAAATCTGATAGGAACTTGGTATCTTATATTTGAAGAAAATAAGGAATTGTCCTCTGAATACTTTGGCTAACCAGAATAACTTTGAAGGTCTGCTTCTCCCAGTTCCCAAAGGCTTCAAGGATCTCACAAATGACTGAGATTCCCTCCTCTTAGGCAACATGTCTCGTTTCTTTAACGGACAATTTTCTAACTATTTACGTAACTAAGTAATGGGTATCTACCATAACACTGAAGGCATTGATTGGTTGATCAATTAGTTTTGGGTTTGGATTTCAGGCATTAGAATTCCTTGGGAAGACTTAATTCTGGACCCTGTATACTTGATAGAGTTCGAGGACGGGATCCAATCCAAATTTTGTCACTTTCTTTGTGCCAATGTCTATATTCTTTACCTGTATCTGTTAATATTTCCATAAATAAATGTAAATGTACTTATTCTTTCATGTTTGAAATGCATTAATTGCTTGCATTATGCCCTGATGTGTGTGTTTTATTTTGTGTGGTTTTGTATCAGCAACTTGATTTTGTGTTTGTGTGCTTTCTAAATCATTTGGATGTGGTGATTGTTTAGGTATTGTACTCTACTTACATGCACAACCAAAGGAAATGCTAGCATAAGGTCCATTGAACTTGCTGATTCATCTGCAGGATCTTCCCATATTGACTCTCCAAAAGCATGGAATGTATGCTCTGGCGGTAACATCTTGTGTTGCAAGGTGGACGGACATGAGAACTTTGCTTTATTTGGAGGGTGAGTTTATTTTTTGTAACTGTGGTAAATAAACTTAAAGTTCAGCTGAATACAAATGAGTATTAAACAGTTTGAATAAATTATTAAATCAACTTTGATAATGAAACATTTTGTGAATATAAAAGAGATGAACAAAATACAAGACAAGTCACCAGGCATGGTGAAAAAATGGGAACTGAAAAGATAAAAGGATATTCAAATAACGAATTGTTCTTCTTTGAGAATCAGACATAAGTATTCCCCAAAAATAATGATTGTCAAAGAAATTTCTTTTTCAAAAAAAGAAATCTCTTCTACGTACTGGCACAAACCCCAGAGTAAATCTACCACTTAATAGGAAAACCTACTTCATGTAATAAATTCTGAGCAAATTCCTCATAATACATTACGCTTGACTCAACCAAATAGTGATAGCAAATAGTCATTGGCTTTGGAGTTTGGTGCATCTGAAATTTGTAATTTTGGGAAATAAGGACTTATGTGGCCTCTGCAATCCCTTTTGCTTAGTTCAAGTTATAGGCCATGTATAACCTTGGGCCTGAAAGATATGACCTCTTCACCTTTGTTTGTTTGTGGATGCTAATTTCAAGTGGCATTAAGGATTGCGAGCATCCAGTTACCCAAATTTATATTGAATTGAATTTTTACGAGTTTGAGGAAGCCAAAGAATCTTCAATAGCACCTTTTATTATGGAAGGCTCATAAAGTGTGAACCTTACAGAAATACTCAACCTTACTGCAGAAGCAATAATTAGATGACATGAAAATGGATACCTGTTACCATAATCCTTGAGAATCTAAACAAGTTGTCACCAAAACAGAACTTTTATCTCTACATATTGAGCTGAGAAATAATGAATAAGTACTTTGTCTGTAGGAAAGGCGTCGAAATTAATATTTGGGATATTAACAACCTCACTAAGATCTGGAATTCCAAACCTGTGAGTCACTACATCAGCCCTACTTTTCATCTTTGTTATTAATTGTTAACTTATCTTCCTCCAGTTTATCTTATACTGGTGCACAGTATTTTCAGTGCTTGATTTTACAAATTCTTTTAACCTATGCAGCCACCTAAGGATAACCTAGGTATATTTACACCTACTTGGTTCACATCTGCCACATTTCTTACGAAAGATGACCATCAAAAATTTGTTGCTGGCACCAACAGTCATCAGGTAAAATTAATTAGTGGATTTGTCTCATTCTAAAATAAATGATGATTTTCTATATAATAATCTAATAATGCAAGGAATAATCCTCTTTGATATCCTTGGAAAAGCCGAGTTAGATTGCTATTGAGAAAGATCAATAAGGTGCTCTTAAGCTAGAATTACTTAAAAATGGACACGATACCTTGTGTGAAACCTTTTTTTTTTCTGAATCTCATAGCCAAGTACATGAAGTTTAAATCATGTGTGATCTTTTCAATTTTATTAACAAATATAATATGTGTAATACAATGTTAAACCGCTAATTTTTCTTTTTCATGACTTTTTCAATTGAGAAAGGGATAAATTCTTAGTTTCTGTTTTTTTTTTTCCCTCCAACAGCCTCATTATAAGTTTCCTCGTTACTCTTTATTTACAACTCGGTCTTTTGAATAGGTTCGCCTTTATGACATATCTGCTCAGAGGAGGCCTGTTCTATCATTTGATTTTCGTGAGACACCAATCAAAGCACTGGCCTCCGATATAGATGGTCATTCAGTCTATGTAGGGAATGGGTCTGGTGACATGGCTTCTTTTGATATACGCACAGGTATCCCAAAATGGGAAGTTTGTCATATATTTTGGACACTATTTACTTGATCAAAGTCTTGGTTATTCTTTATATAAAATACTTTTTTCTTTTGGACAATGTTATACATTAGTTATTTGCTGCCAACAATAACTAGACCTTATTTCTTAAGAAATGCACCAGGCAAGCACTCCAAATGGTGGAGTTAGATGCACTTCTATAGCAATTGATATGAATTTCAAATTTGTGATTTCCAAATGTTGGGCAGATAATTCACTGCTCTAACATTTCCTAAATTCCTACTTTAGTCTGTAAAACAAAATGCAACATTGCTTCATGCTTGTATTTGTCAATGAAATTAATTGCTGGAAAATTATGGAATTAATATCAGAATTCCCCAACAGAAAAATACGAAATTTTGACCTACATTTTCTTGAGTTTGACAATATTTTACCTTTATTGAAGACAAAATTCAGTGAAATTTTAGTTTAGGTTAAGCATAAGATAATGAGGTATCCATATCATGAACAGTGCTTATATTTTCGGGATTCAGTTTAGCCTTGTGAAGTGTCATTTTTATGCTTCGGGCAACCTCTATACTGGTGAATGTTACTTCTTTAATTAGGCTTCTGTTACATGTTCCAAGAGACGTGGTCCCTCAAAATGTGATCACTTATGTCAGTATAGTTCAGAAACATAATTTGGGCTAGTGGGTATCTATTCACATATTTAGACTTCTGGTTGTCAAATGGTTCAACTGCATTAACTTAGCTTCAGTTTTTTAAGAACTTTGTTTTATTTTGCTTCTGTTGTCTTGGGATAGCACCTATTGTAGAGAAGTGGCAGAAACTTGCCTTGGTGATCTGGGCATCTGTGTAAAATCCTGTATAATAAGCCATGTTAAGGAGAGTAGATTTGATGGAGGGTAGCCTAATTGCTAGAGGCAATAGGAGACTGAAAATCTACAGGTTAAATGATTAATAAGGATTTAAAGGTCAATATTTTATCTATAGACATGTTTTATTGCAAGGAACTGGCCTTAATTACTCAAAAAAGGCTTGCCTGTTATTGTTGTTGTCTTTTTTGTTGACTGTTTTTTAGTAAGTGTTATTTTAATTGTTTTAACAAATAATTTTACTGCAGGAAAAATGCTGGGATGTTTTTCTGGAAAATGCTCTGGAAGCATCAGATCCATAGTCAGGCACCCTGAGCTACCTATTATAGCTTCATGTGGTGAGCGCTACTCTCGACTTTCCATTAATGTTACATTTTCTTTTAATTATGAGGATCCTTCTCTGATGCAGTGTTTGGATCCCTAAAATTTGTTCACATGTTTCTAAAGTTGTTTAAGTTTTGCGGAACAAATTTATATCTTGTGTTATACTATCTACCTTTAGTAGATTGCTTCTGAAGCTTATCCAAAAAGAACAGGGTGTGTACCTGCTGGATCACCTTTTCTCTAGATGAAAAGTGATTCATTATTTCTTGGTCTGACAAAAGTATATTAAGTTTCTGTTATCAATTCAGTTTCATGATCTTTCATTTCAGGACTCGACAGCTATTTACGCCTTTGGGATACAAAAACAAGACAGCTTCTTTCTGCTGTAGGTTTTATACCCTATTTCTTTGTCCATGGCAGTATGCTACATAGTTCTTGTTATTTTCAAATTGGACGTGTAGGTCTGGAAACTAAAGTAGATTTTTTTATATGTGTCCATTATAATTTCAAAACTATCTATTGGAATATATAACGTGATCCTGTTATGAAACCTATAAACTAAAGCCCATTAACCTGTTTTAAGATTAAACATATATTTTCTGATAAGGACTGTTTTGTATTTCTTTTTACTTAATCAGTTCTTTTAAGAGTTGTGAGGGCCAGGGAACAAGTTATATTGTGAAGAAACCCAGTTTTTTATGACTTTGACATGGAAACCTGTCTACACTAAAACTAGGATCCTCAATGGTTGTTAGAATTGTTTGTACTTATTTTCTGCTTAATAGTTGTAGGTGTCTGTAACTTGGCTGGTTTTTTAAGTAATTCACGTAGTCATAGTTACTTATATAATTTCTTATTGGTGCAGGTTTTCCTGAAGCAGCATATTATGCACGTTGTTTTTGACTCCAAATTTGATGTTAAAGGTTAGTCTTTGTTCTTTTTCAATAGAGATAGAAGATATTCATTGAAAGGAACATAGAAGAAAGACATTGAAGTTCTTAGTGTCACTGTTCTTTGTGCCTGGAGCAGTCCACTCACTAGTGTCACACCTTAGCATCAGTTTGATGAACAGCAAAAGCTTGTTGGGTCTGAAATAAACATTCATTAGGGGTATGCAGTGTCAGTATTTTTTTTGATATATTAAAATTTTCAACTTGATAAGAGAATCCTGTATAATTTGGTAATAGGGACTGAAGTGGATTTATTGTTGAATATTAGAAACAATGACAGTCTAAGAACTCCATTACTATAGCATATGAAAGAAGCTTAAAATGGTAATTATGCTTTTAAATTTCGAATTAGTAAATATGCAGTGTTTTTATTGACTAGTGGATATCATAAAATGTTACCAGAAGGCTTCTAATTTTCTTTAGTGCCTGGTGTCTCTGGATTAGTTTTCCTTGTCCTGAGTTGTGGACCTTGCTGTTTCTCAAGGTTTATATGTTTTTCTTTACCATGAGAATTTCAGTGATTATGGTCCCTTACTTGTAGTAGATCTGCCTCTAATTTTTTGTAAGCAAATATATCCTCAGGATTGGATTCGCTAGCATGCAAGGGAAAAACTCAGCCAGAGATGATGCTTGGTGAGGAAGTTGAAGCATCACCTTTAAAAAGAAAAAAATCTTCCAGAAACAAAGAGCATATTGAAGATGGTAGTGGAAGAAAGAAAAAATCTAAACATAGTAAAGAGCACAAGAAATCCGAAGGAAAGGATGGACGTGAGAAGATTGAATCAAGAGATGAGCGAAGGAAGTCAAAATTGAAGAAAAAAATGAATAGCTCAATTCCAGAGTTGTGATTTGGATGGACTAAGTTGAATGTGATACAAAGATTTGAGTATTCTTTTCTTTTGAGCTTTTTGTTACTTTTTCCATGTAGTTCATTGTTTAGTCATGTCAAATTTTGTACTTCAAAAGTTTCTACTCAATCAATACAAGCCTTGCCTACAAATTGATGCTTCAAATGCTCATGCATTTTGATGTGTTTACATGAGCAGATGCATAGCTTTATCAGTGATGAGAATGGTGCTGCCCTAGTAAATAACTTATCAGTATCTCTATTTCATATCTCATCTGGCTTTCAATATACAAAGGGATGGACCATGGAATTGGTGGTTACTTTGTATATACTATTTTAGTTAATGAGATCAATAAACATCTATTTTCTTTATATTTTTAATAAATGGCATTATCTTTTGTGATTTAAATAAAATGGTACTTATCTCTTTTATTTTATTTAAAAAGGTATATTAATTAAACTTAAATAAACATTATGAAAATTGAAAGCTAAATCAATTTTTTATGTTTAAAAATTAAATAGTTTAATTGTAGTGATATTATACTGATCTATTTAAATTATTCATCATTTATAAAAAAAACATTGTAATAGTCATTCATCTTGTGGTGTACGGATTAGTATTCATGGTGGATTGAATTATTAAAAAATGCCTATTAATAAAGTAGACATTCATTTTAACTATGAATACGAACTTTTTTATCTATGATTGAAAAAATTTAAGACTTTAGTTCATTATTTTTTGATTTTTTTTAATTTGTTTAAGAAACTAATTTAAAAGTATTTGCAATTTGGATTAATGACAACAAATTAAATATAAACAAAAAATTTATTCGTTTCAAATACTTCGTGATTAAATATAGGATATTTTTCGATTCTCAATTAATTCAAATTATTTCTATATAAATACACTTACATATATCCGCAATACATCAAAACTATTAAGAAAGGATCAAATAGAATATATATATATACTTCCGTTTTTTTAATTCGATTTTGTTATAAATGTGACATAGAAGAAGTCATGCGTGGTGTAAAAGAATTATAGAAAAGTAATGCATGCCGAACACAATTTTATTAATTAAAATAGTTTTCACGATTTCAGTTGTATTTTTTTTAATTAAATTTGTGTTTTGTAGGTATGATTTTAATATTAATTTTTCTCATAAACTGAAGTCGGTCGTCTACCATGAACCCGACTTATCCAAACACAATTTTTTACTCATTCTGATAATTTATGAGAAAAATTATACCATTTTAACGCAAAAACCTACAATAGGTTTGACGTTTATACTTAAGTGTATAAAAAGTATTATTAAAATATTATTATATATTGGTATATGTTTTATATTTATAATTATATGAACACTTTAGCTTTTACACTGTCGGTAATCAATATTTATTTTATATAATTAAATTTCCAATAAAAAAATTAGCATATAAATTATGCTACAGTAATATATAAAGAAAAAAAAATACTATCTAACAAAGGAAGATTCGATAACAAAAATTGTTTTATACTTACGAGATTAATGTATGATATATAGTTGTAAAGAAAAAAAGTAAATATCTAAAAGTTAAATAAAAAAGTAAGTATTTTATTCTAAGTTGTATATTTAATTTTATAGTTTAGAATTATATTATAGAATAGTATCTTTTAAACATGTTCTAGTTGGCATATGGATATTTCTTTTAATATTTTTGAAATTTTATAACACTTATTGTGTATTTTTAAAAGTGATGACATTAATTGTATGATTTATTTGTTTTATTAGTTTCTATATAGATAAAAATTAGTGAATAAAGTCAACTTTATTTTATAGTAGTCTATACTAAAGAAACAAATAGTGTAGAATAAACAAATTGACTATATTGTTTATACACAAAAAGACTAAATGGTATTTTTATACAAATTAAGTAGACAGTGACAGAGAGTTTTATACAAACACTACCTTCTCCATCAATCTGCACAAAATTGGTATTTTTCATTCGTAAACACAAGAAGGTATAACAGAAAAACCAAACAGCAAATCAAACTACAAAATCTAAAAACAGCAAATGAAGACTTGAAGAAAACTAAAAGAAAAGAAAAGAAAATACTCTAAAGAAAAACAAGGTATTCGAATCAATCTGGCCAGATATCAAAATTGATTTTCTTTAATTTTACGTAAAAAAAATTCATTTTTTATACTATACATCATGCTATATTTCCTACTTCTAAGAATAGTCACTAAAGAAAAAAAATAAAAATTCTACTACTACTATTAATAACAAAAATTGAGAATATGTTTTTGAATTGCTGAACTCATGCACATATGCATTGAATCTGTCATTCTCAAAATGTAGCAGCTTGTATTCATCTTCTAAGGAATATGGCTGAACATATGAAAAGGGAATTGTAAGAACATCAGCAAAATCAACATGTGCATCAGGTACAGCAGCAGTGTCAGTGTAAGCATCGTCAATTTGTATGACAATAGCTGCTGCAATAAAGTTAGCAGAGATGTCAGAAACTATTGTTTTTATAAAGTTAGCATTCTGCTGCTGCTCCTGTTGAATTTTATAAAATTGAGGAATTTTCAATTATTTCATGCTTATAAACTCTCCTATTTTGTAGGATACCATTTCTGTCACTTTTACCATATGCTGGAGCTGAAGTAGCGGCCTTTCTATATGATTGTTGGTTGGTTGCTATGTCGGATTTCCAAATTGTCAATAGTTTGCATTTTTTACATCACACTAATTACAGAAGAACTTTATGTTGATTCTGTTCCAACTATTTATGGTATATTATTCTTGCAGGTTCAACCATGAACGGATCCAATTTGTTTGATTTCTACTAGCGTACAGTGGTGTTATTGGGTGTAAAAGTCAATCTGCTGGTTTTGAACCAAGTTTCAACAGTGATTCTTTCTGCCCTTTTAACTTCTATAGGAATTAATCTTGGCCTCTGTTTGTTATTTTTCACCCTATATTCCATATTGAGAAAGCAGCCTGGTAATATTACTGTCTATGCACCACGCCTAGTTGCTGAAGGAAAAGTTAAAGAGGGTGGTCATTTTAACTTGGAAAGATTGTTACCTACTACTTTTATCATCTTCAGGCCTATATGCTTTTTGTCTTTATGCACATATTTATCTTTAGGTGACAAACTGTTTGATTGTCTCTATGTTTGAAGATGTATGATGACATTTCTTATCAAACTAAAATCTACTAGATAACTTAGTTTTAATTATTTTGATGGAAATTCCTGCATTACATGTGTCAATGATCTATGTTGGGCTTAAATTTATATATATTTTTATGTATAATAAATGAGCATAGACTATGAAGCTTGGACACTCCATTTTAGGTGGCATAGATGATTTTTTCATCAGAAGAGGATTTTCTATGTTATACTATTATTGTTTTACACACTGTTGTATATTCAATTCAATTATCTTAATTTTTTTTCACCTGATTGGCACCAAGTTTTGCTGCTTGAATACTTGAATGTCAAACTAAAAGTAAATTATAATGTTTTCGAGGTGATACACATATTCAAATGCAACCAACTACTTTAAGTGAGAGCTAATTTTTATCTTATTGTGGAGCCAACCGTTTGTTCATTACAGTTTCTATATGCATTGCTGTAAAATATGTGCAAGTCTTCCTATTTTCTGTGACCTTGTTCTGTTTATTTGAAGAACTTTTTATTTGTTTGAGCTAATGCTTTTCCCTCTTTCTATGGTATTGTACAGTTTGAAAGTATTTGCTGTTGGTGGAATTATTGGCATGTTTGTTCTTCTTCCAATTATTATGCGGGGAGCAACTTACCGATGTTAATAATGGTTCAAACAAGATGGTCTTAATTTTACTGCAAATACAGTTGTAACACTGTAAATTCATTCTATTGTTTCAAGATCTATTACCAGAGTTTTAAAAATAATGATTTAAATCTGTTTTTTGGGAGCATAAAGATTGGTAATAATTTTTCCAAAGAAATCGTTGGATATACTTTGGTTGGTGATGGTGACTGTAGTCATTCTGTTTTTTAATGATAATTTGATTTCATTATGTTTCATTTTTGCAACTTAGTGTTATCTACATTTAAAATATTGGCATCTGTCATTTTTTCTTTCTTTGCCCAATGAATTTTTTAATATGCATGTCTAGCACCAGTTGCATCTTATGCTAGCAAACTAAAATATATCTATTACAGAATGGTCTTGACACTAAGGTAGAAAAGTGAAGGAAACAAATGAAGGAGAGGAAAAACAGAGCAAAGAAGATTGAGTAAAGAAGGTAATTTTGTATTAAATTATAAATTGTCGCATGATTTGCTTGAGTAAATTATAAAATATGGCATGTTTTTGATTAAATTATCCAATAATGATTTACTCATTATTTTCATACATGGAGCAGCATTAACCAGTTTTGACAATAATCTCAGTGAATTTATGACTTTCCATTAAACTTGATCGTCTCAAACAAGTGCAGATAAATGGTTTGCAAATAAAATACATAACCAGCTGCTTTCAAAGAAAAATCGGAACATAAGAACTGCATCAGTTCAAATCTAATGAAAGTCATCACATTTCATGGTACAAAATTTAGAGTTGCAGATGTAATAATACATAACCTAGAGTGTTAAAAAAATTTGGTATACAAAGGACGCCTTTTAAATTTCCCCTCTGTAACCTCCAGATCCAAAATAATCCTTTCTATTATTTGCAATTGCCATGCTCTTCTGATGTTCTAATTTGGGACAATCACGGATACGATGACCAAGTCCACCACAATATGCACATCCCTTAACTCCACTTATGCCTGTGATTTCATCATTATCTTCCATTGGATCGTTCAACTCAGCCAAAACTGGGGGAATCCTTTGTTTTGCTTCTTGCAATAGGTGTTTCAAATCAAGTAATGTTGTTTCACTTTGATTCTTGTTTATAAACGTAGTTGCTATACCAGTTTTCCCACATCTACCAGTACGTCCAATCCTATGGACATAATTTTCAATTTCAGCTGGCATGTCATAGTTAATGACGTGCTGAATATCAGGAAAATCCAAACCTTTGGATGCAACATCAGTTGCCACCAACACATCTTTCTTGCCTGCCTTAAAAG
>Ga0099825_1007017_pt1 | contig 13843 bp, 8 predicted proteins | sample SiratroredBW_FD_76838 | JGI IMG/M metagenome (GOLD analysis project Ga0099825, IMG submission 76838) | Root nodule microbial communities of legume samples collected from California, USA - Siratro red BW | ecosystem: Host-associated > Plants > Roots > Nodule | place: USA: California | collected... | reverse complement strand
TTTTTTTTTAAAAAAAAAAAAAAAAAAATAAAAAAAAAAAAAAAAAAATTTTTTTTTTTTAAAAATTTAAAATTTTTTTTTTTTTTTTTTTATGTTTTCAATATTTTAGTTTATGGAGTTGCGGGAAAGTGATGTAATTTTGAGAATTGATTTGTGGGTGTAATATGATGGAGATTTAGGCCTAAGTTTTGGAGTCATTTGAGTTTTTTGTTGGTAGTAATTATAAAGAAAAAGTAATAAAATTGGTTTTGTAACTGTATATTGGGATGTGATATATTATTTGAATATGACATTATTGACTAGATAAGTTGATGTAGAGAAAGTTTATAATTTTATATTTCATTTGGTGGATATTGGTTTCATCCACTTTGGCTAACCTAGAATATTTATATAAAATAAAATTATTGTTTGTGTACCTAACATAAGTTTCTTTAGGTTTTTACTTGTTGTTTCCTTAATCTTCACTAACATGAAAAAAATGATACAAAGTAAAATTATGAATTTTATTGTTTTTGCATTAGAAAAGGACATAAAGATAAAATGATAAATTGTTCAATAATTCATTTGCATACATTTAATTCATCATCTTAATCTAGTGCATCTTCTTACATGGAAACGTCATGGTCACACATCACAACCTTTTCCTTTTCATTTTCTTTATGACTTTGTTTATTTATAATGCTACATGTTATTTGTGTGTTAATTATGTTGAACAGACATGTTTTACCTTGCTATTGAACTATTCATCAATTATCATATTTAAATATAATTGTTGTAATTGCCTTTTTATATTTAAATATTTGATACTTTCATTCAATTGAAAATAATTATATAATTGAGACAAACCTTTAGAATATATTAATTTAATAACGTATCTTGTTTATTATAAGAATTCTTCAAATTTCAATATTTTCAAACTTATTTCGCTTTCGAATTGACAATATAAGTTTGGTTTAATTAAGTTCAAATATTTCATAAATTTAAGAATTTTTAATTCAGTTTTTATTAGCAATTTTCATTCTTTTTAGTTTCCAATATTTTGTTATTTGATTTTCATCGTAATAAGATGATATGATTACTATTTTTGTTTTCCCATTTAATTCACCAATCAACTTATTCATCTTATCTCAAATTTCTTTCAACTTGTTAGTCAATTTACTTTTGAAAAAAAGATAAACAAGAATTTGAAGATGAAATAAGCGAGTTTATACAAAAGTTGGAGATGTGAAAATGAAAATAAATCTCTAAGTCATTTCATTAACTAACAAAAAACTAAATAGTAAGTATTTGAAAAAAAATATTTTAAACACTTGATATAATATTTTCTTAATATAAATATTGTTTTTATAAAAATCTATAAAAACTGTCACTTTGTTTAATTTACAAAATATTAGTTTAATTTTAATTAAATATAATTCCATATTTAGTGTTTTTTTTATAAAAAAAAAAAAAAATGATAGTATAGTGTTCAGCCGAATTAAAGCGAAATAAGCGACTTTTTTTTAATGATTGTGTTTAATAATCTCTTTTCCTAGGAATTGAACAAAGCCAAACCTAATATCACAAGATAATATAATATATATTGTATATTCAATTGTTTTCTAGAAGGGTTCATGTTTTCATAAGAAACAATTGATTAATTACTATTAATTTCATAATATTTTTTTAAGACAATTGAGTATCATCCAACAAATTATTGAGGAAGGAACAAATATAAATGTTGATTGACTGTTTAATAAGATGTTTAATATATGATGAAATGAGAAAGTTGAATTAGTGTAATGCGTTTAATGTTGAATTGTGATGTCAGAAGATGGTCAATTTCTACATCTATAGAAGACCATGTTTGCTTCCAATGAAAAAAACACGTTGGAGTTGTCAAAAAGAAAACAAAATAAAGATTCTTCTCATCTCTTATTACTCATGAAAATATGAAAATTACCAACTTGGAATATTTGGTTTTATTTTAGTCTATACATATCTTTGATTTCGTAATTTTCTTTTAAATGTATAATATTATTTTTATAAATTTAATGTATTTTTTTTTGTATTTACTGAAATGGATAAGTTTATTTATTTTTTCATGGAAAATGATAAATTGTATTTAGTATAAATGACTTTAAAATAGAAAAAAATATAAACTCAAACATGGTTTTTATTTTAGGGATTTGTTTTTACTGAAACCGTCATACGTAATGTGTAACACTGTTTTAGTATTAAGTATTTTTTTAACTGAAATAGTCATATATAGTATAACTTTAGTATAAATATTTTTTAACTAAAATCCTCATGCTTAGTACAATTTCAGTATTAGATATTTTTAACTGGAATATAATGTCACTTCATTATTAAATTTCTTTTAAATAAGATAGTTTCACATAAAACAACTTCAATATTAATTTTTTTAATTGAACTCGTTATAAGTAGGTTATTTTTTCATTAGAAAGGTTATTACTCCAAACATGATTTATTTATTTTTGTAAAAGACATTTACCTATTTTAACAAATCTAAAAGAAGTTATACAAAACTATAAAAGCTCTACGATGTTGCAGTATACTTAGACATTTAAATTAACATTTGAGGTAGACAAAATTTCCTATTTCAACTAAAATATAGTTACTAAAAATATTTTAAGTGTTAAAAAAATTAAGTCTAAATTCAACTAACGTCCAAATAAAATAGAAAAATTTAAAATTTCAATAGAAAATATATTCAACATTAAATAACATAAAAAAAAACAATGTCAATATTTTATTAATAATATTTGAACTCATCATAGCTGGTTTTTTCAATTTTCATTATTTGAAAAATTTTCCACTTCATTCACCGTACAATATGATGTTCATGTATTAAACCTACTTATCCCATAAGTTACAAAACAATCTAAAAAATTGACATCTAAAAAAATATCTAATGTTAAAAGTCCACAACTTTGAGTTATATGGTAACTAGGATTAGTCATAAGTACCCATCTCTATGTGTTATGAGATAATCTGTTATTTTGTTTTAAATTGCTATGCTTACACATTGTTTATTGATTTTTTTTAAATTAATATGAAATATTAAATGATTTAATATTAAATAAACCATCGAATACAATTATGAATTAAAGTAAAATAACACAAAAATCACATTTTATCATGAAATGAAAAAAATTATTAATTAATTCATTAATTATATTACAGCATAATTAAGATTCACAGAAATTGGATGATAAGTTAATAATATTCTTAAATATGTAGACTAGAATCAAATAATATGAAGATGGAAATTGTCCCTTTTTTCTAAATATGCTTTAGAGGAATACAAGTACAATTAAAAAAAGTTATACTATGATAGTGGGAGACATAATTTAATTTTAAATATTCTTAATTTAAGTATTGAAGTTTTTCTTTTTTTGTTTTTAACCTAGGAGGGCAACCTATATGATGAAGGCATGATCACAAACACAAGCAGTCCAATTCCTATAATTATAATCCAAATTTCTGCTTTTTCATTCACACCTCAAACGCACGTTTCCCACGCTCTTCTTCAAAGTTCTTTTGGTTTATGCTTAAAGTAATAAAATTGGGCAGAAGAGTTTATGCTTAAAGTAAAAATATTGGTTAGGGTGGTTTATCCTCAAAGTAAAATAACAGGTTCACACTGTTTACAGAAAAAAAATAACATCTTTACTAATAACAATGAAAAATAATTTTAGAGGTCTTCAAATTGCAAATCATCATCATTATAATAATAAACTTATTAAACTTTACAAAAAAAAAATATCTACAAGTCATATTTCAAATTAGTTAACCATGTAAAAAATTTATGACATAATCATTAAATTGTTTAATTTATCCACTCAAACTAGTTCCAAGATTCAGGAGATCTTTTAATTAAAGCAAGATTAAAGTTTGGATCTTTTCTCACTTGTTTTACATAACTTAACAAATCACTATATAAATACTCATTGGGTGTGGGAAAAAGAATTTTTTTTGTCACATTCTCCTAACCAGAGTACAGTAGCTAGCATTAACATCACCATTGATGCAACCTACCCTTTATCCTCATCTCATATAATAGTCTCTCACTCACATTCTATCATTTTCTTCCTCCTTGAACAACCAAAGAGTTGACTCTCCAAAAGGTGAAAACACATTCATGGAGCCCAACTTGGGATATCCCAGGATGCTCTTTTTACTTCTGCTTGGTTCAACTTCATTGATTTTCCTACACATGGCTTCTGCAGCCACTGCCAAGCTCAACACTCAAGAGGGTAAAACTCATTGCTGTTGACTCACTTTTTTCCCTCTATCAGCTTCAGATCATTTCTTACTTTAGAACATTACTTTGCAATCCTTACTACTAATTTTTCCATGTTTTTTGGAACATAGAGTTGCCAAGTAAGGCATAGACAAAAGTTGTCTTGCCTCACTCAATTCTTTTGTTTGGATCTGTGCACATGAAAAAACCAAGGATTGGTTGTTTCATTTCATCATAGTACAAGATTGATAAGCATGAGCATATATGTGGCACCTTAAGATTCATTATAATGTTGTTTGTTTGTGTTTTTTTCTGATTGGTGAGCAGTGAAGGCACTGAAGGAGATAGGGAGCATGATTGGGAAGAAAGATTGGGACTTTGGAGTGGATCCTTGCAGTGGAAAAGGGAGTTGGAATGCTTCTGATGATAGGAAAGGCTTTCAGAGCTCTGTGATGTGTGATTGTTCTTTCAATAACAATACTTCTTGCCATGTAGTAAGCATGTAAATCTCTCTCTCTCTCTTTCTCTTTCTCTCTGTTTCAATCAAGTTTTTGTTCCAATCCCAATAGATTCTTTGTGTTTTCAAAAACTTAAATTATGGAAGATAACCACATGGAGTCACGTGTGAAGATAATTTTCTTGTGCTTTTCATTTATTAATTTTCACCACCATTTTGCTTCAAACATATTTGTTCTTACTACAGACAGCTACTAAGGTTACCACCAAACCTTCACGTGAAGTTTCCGATTAATTTTTTAAGAAAAAAGTAGTTTAGTCGTAAAAATTCCTGTTTTCTTTGCTGGATTCGAAGAACTTGTTTAAATTAAAGCAAAAGGGAAGATGGGTGTTTTCCTACTATAGTTTTCTTTTATCATTATTGGTTCCAATGTTTCGTATTCATTTTCTGCTTTTGCTAAACTATAGCGAATCTTAATGATGGACATTTGTGGCTGTGGTTCGTCAGAATACCGCGTTGGTCTTCATCTGAAGAGCAAAATGATTCTTGAAATGGACATTATTTTTAAAATAATTGAGAAAAAAGTGTAGGAAAAAAGGAAATGACAAAACTTTATACGTACCATGTATAATTTATTTATTTTTCATGTTCGACTAACCAACTCATTAATACACAAAAACTTGTGTTTGAAAAAACTAGGGTCTTGACAGCACAACCAACCCGATGCAAGTTGCAAATCTTTGACTTTGAAAACTAAAGAAAAGGATGTGCTGTCTCTGTCTTTATTTTCTACTTTTTCTGTGTATAGCAACACATTTTTATTATTTTTTTCTTGTCAATATTTACTGTAAATTCTAAATTTTCATCTGTGGGGACTATATATACGTTAATGTTTTTGCTTCAAACTGTTTGTTAATTTGTTACATGAATCTGTGTATAGTAAAAAAGTATTTTGTTGTTTCAAGACAAATGAAAAAAAGGTCAAAGCTTTACTGAAGTGGTGCTAATCACTACTAGTGTCACAAAACAGGTCAATGACAAAAAATATACTTTACTTTTGGTAGGTAACATAGGGAAAAAAATTATTTCGTATTTCAAGAGGGGTATATATATTGAGTTTTAAAGAGAGATAGATAGGGGAAAAAACTAATAAGTCCAAGAAATCAGAAAAAGTAGAAAAAAAAATAGGGATAGAAGAGGGGTGTAAATTTGAGGCATGAAAAAAAATTAGACTCCTTATGATGTATTATAAAACGCGTTTGGTTTTCAACAAAACAGGGTAATTGAGTTTATAGTTTTTGTTTGATACACAGCAGACAAAAGAAATGGAGTACAACATTAAGGATTCAGAAGATGTGTTTATACTGTCATATACTGTAATTATTTATTGGTTGGATATCATAGAATGATCATGGTAAATTGTTAACCACAGTATAAATTCTAAGTTTCTGTTTTTAATTTTATGTTCTACATAAACAGATTCTTGAAGGGTCAGAATCTGTCTGGTACCCTCTCACCAATGTTTTCCAAGCTTCAGTATCTCACACAATTGTAAGATAACCAAACCTCAGTTTTGAAGCCTAGACTCTTTTCTCTGCATGATGTTATTTATGTACTTTTAAGGAATGGTGAAGTCCACTAACTTTGTCTTGTACCTTTAAATAGGGACCTCAGTCGTAACATCATCACTGGTTCTATACCTCCACAGTGGAGTACCATGCACTTGGTTGAGATGTAAGAGCTTTCAGCTAGGCACCCTTTGGTTTATCTGCAAAGTTTCTTCAATTTCTTCTTTTTAAGTAAACAACTTGAGACTTGAGAGTCACACTAAAGATTCTTGTTGTTAATTGAATATGCAGCTCTTTAATGGGAAACAAATTATCAGGGCCATTCCCCAAAGCTCTCACCAATATCACAACCCTCAGAAACGTGTATGTTGAAATCATTTCTTTATTTTCAAATGAATTGTTTGGTGGCTCGGTCACTCAGCTTAGTGATGTTTTTTAAAGAAAATGAAAAGTAGATTTGGTATATCTAAGGTAGTTTTTACCTCTTGCCAACATATTTTGTTTTTACCTAAAGAAAGTTTGGCATAGGTGATTTAGGATTGCTGGTTTAGTATAATTTCCAATTTATTTCTGCAGCTTTGTATAATTTGAATAGTTGTATAAATGTTACAGGAGTATTGAAGGAAACATGTTTTCAGGCCACATTCCAACGGAGATTGAGAACTTGATCAATTTAGAGAAAATGTAATTCTTATGATCTTCTTGGTGTGCTTATTGGAAATTTCAAATCTCAATATCTGTTTCTATTTTCCCCCTGACATATTACTCTGTAGTGTCTTAACACGAGTAAATCAAAACATGTTTGTTTAGCATTCTATCATCCAATGGATTCATAGGAGCATTGCCACCCTCACTTTCCAAGTTGACCAAGTTGATTGATTTGTAAGTTCTTAAATCTGAATTATCTACAATCTGCAAGAAATTAATTATTGAATAAATAAATTTTTAACATCTAGCACGTGGTTACAATCTGTGACAGTAGAAGGAGCTACAAAACTAAAGAATTTGTAGCTTTATAATGTTATTCTTTTATTGTAGTTACAATTGAACTTTGACATTTCTTTGCATAATTATTAACCTTTTGGAACAAATTTTAGGAGGATAAGCGACAATAATTTCTTTGGGAAGATACCTGATTTCATTAGTAACTGGACACTGATAGAAAAGCTGTAAGTCCCCTACCGTATTTCTTTGTTGTTGTATTTATATGTATACACTATACTTTATCATGAGAACTTTTTTCTTTTGGGATTACAGGCATATGCACGGTTGCTCTCTTGAGGGGCCAATACCTTCTAGCATTTCTGCCTTGACAAGATTAAGTGATTTGTATGCATGTAATTCTTTATTTGATTTATGTTTTGATAATAGAAGGTGAACATATCAAGTGATTATTTTGTTTATTCTTTGATAATTAGGAGGATAACTGACCTAAAAGGTGATAAAACCTCAGCTTTCCCACCACTAAATAACATGAAATCCATGAAGACACTGTAAGTTCAATGACTCAATGCTTCTTTCTCTTAAAAGTTTTACAAAATAACCTACATTTTACCTGGACATCATGATGCAGGGTATTGAGAAAATGCATGATTAAAGGAGAAATCCCAGAATATATTGGGAGAATGGAAAAACTTAAAATCTTGTAAGTTGTTCAACATGTAACTTACAGCAGTTTTGACTATATGATAAATTACTTCAAGGGTCATGCTCCATTTAAGAATATCTCAGAATGGGTTCAATGTTGTCTTGGGTCATCTTTGCATGTAATATTGACACAACTTCAAAGACAATGAATTTGTTGGTCTTTTTCTTGTATGTTGCTCAATTTTCTTATTTCTAGTTAGTTGGACTTAGACTCACACTTAGATTCTTAACCTGATTAAAGTAATTAGCACTAAACTCCATTCAGAGAGAAGCAAAAGCTTGCAAGAAAACTGTAAACTAAAATGTCAAGACAAGGAGACAAAACTAAATTATTTTCTTAGTTCTGATTTAAAAATAACTAAGTCTAAGAAATAGTTTGTAGAACATGCTTACCTTACCATCTTAGAGTTGAAGATACATTGATTTTTTTTTATAAAAAAAAATGTTATGCCTTTCATTAGATAAAAGAATTTATTTATTTATCTTCGTTGATGTAGAGATTTGAGTTACAATGGCTTGACTGGAGAGATACCTGAATCTTTTGCGGAACTTGACAAAGTAGACTTCATGTAAGTGGATGAATTGAATGAAATTTGCTATTGGTACATCTCATTTTCAATTCTGACAAAAGAAAATTTGTGTTAAATAATGCAGGTATCTTACTGGGAACAAGTTATCAGGAACTATACCTGCCTGGGTCCTAGGAAATAACAAAAACATGTACGTTAAATTCTTGATCTGCATATATATATATATATATATATATTTGAAACGAAGTAAACACTCCTGCTGCAAATGAGATTAACATCTTTTATTATATATTTTGGTATACAGTGATATCTCTGACAATAATTTCTCCTGGGATAGCTCAAGTCCAACTGAATGTCAACGAGGGAGCATGTAAATTTTATTTAAGCTTTGAGTTAAAGTTGTTCTCAGCGAATATTAGTCATCAGTTATCACTGAAACTTTATTTTTCTTGTTTTTCCAGAAACCTTGTTGAAAGCTACTCTTCATCTATAAATACACAGTAAGCTGTTGTGCTTGGATATGCAGTCTTTTCACCTTTTCCTTTCTGAGGATTTTCCTGTAAAATTTGGTTTTTGGTAGTAGTCCTAGTTTATAGCCTTAAATTTCTCTTTGTTACAGAAACAAGATTCATTCATGCTTAAAAAGGAACTTTCCATGCCCTGCTTCAGTTAGCCAATGTAAGTTTGCAACCACCATACTTTAAACTACTATGAACCGATTTAAAAAGTGAGTAAAATTATGTGACCTGAAATTAAGTGAAATATAAATTGATGAAAAATTCTCAACAAAGCAATATACCTGTTTTTCTCCAGGGGTTAAGACTGATCTCATCTTCCAATTATTTGAAATAAAACAGGTTTAAAAATGGAAGATAATTCAGTATTCTTTTTTCGTACAACCATTGGATGATTCTAATGGCATTTTATTAAATAATTCATGTAATCAAACTAAAAGCTGAAGATTTTAAATTCTAATTATGTTCTGCTCTTGTCAAATTTTGCCTTTCTATGCTGAAACTGTCTTTCTTTACCACTAGACCATTACAATTTGAAAGATTTTGCATTAAGCATTCTTTCTTTTCAATTCATTGTTTTTTCAATAGATCAGTACGCCTTGAACATTAATTGTGGTGGTAGTGAAGCAAATATTAGTGGTCATATTTATGAAGCTGACGGTGAACGAAAAGGTGCTGCAATGTTATATTATACTACTAGCCAGGATTGGGCTCTGAGCAGCACTGGAAACTTCATGGACAATGATATAGACTCTGATCCATACATTGTGACCAATACTTCTAGACTTAACAATGTCTCTGCACTCAACTCAAAACTATACACAACAGCTCGTGTTTCTCCCCTTGCTCTCACATACTATGGCCTCTGCCTAATAAATGGAAATTACACAATCAAGCTTCACTTTGCAGAGATTATTTTCATCAATGATAGGTCGCTTAATAGTCTTGGAAAGCGGGTATTTGACGTCTATATCCAGGTAAGAATTGCTTGCATGATTTTCACATGATGTTAAATTATTGATTTGCAGAGTTGTGCATTGATGTAGATGGAATATATTATTATGTCCTTAAATTAAGGGGAATTTAGTGCTTAAAGACTTTGATATCCAAAGAGAAGCTGGTGGTACTGGCAAGCCAATTGTGAAGACATTCAATGCTACTGTCACTCAAAATACTTTGAAGATTCACTTCTACTGGGCTGGAAAAGGAACCACTGGCATTCCCACTAGAGGAATTTATGGACCTCTAGTATCTGCTATTTCAGTAAACCCTAGTAAGTCACATCCTGCGTCTTAGTGCTATGCTTTATCTGACTTGATGAGACTTAAGTTGAAACCATATATGGCATTATGAATTTGAAAACTGTAGGAAAAGATAACCTTTTATCTATAGACCTCGACTAGAGTTCTGTTATAAGGAAAACTACATCATTCTTTCCTTTTTATCAGATCCAGTTCTATCAGTTTTGTTCTTCATTTCTGAAAAATCTAAAATATACTCTTCCCTTGCACAGATTTTAAACCTCCATCAAGGGATCACAACAAAAGTTATGTCATATTGGCAATTGGTGTAGTAGCTGGTGTTTTTGTTCTTCTACTGCTGGTACTTGTTTTCATGAGATGGATGGGATGGTTAGGAGGCAAAGATCCAGTATATAAAGGTATGGAATATGCCACATAGTTCTTCAAATCCTCTTACTTAGAATAAATATTTCCATTTTTTCCAACATAAACATCCTTCTTTCTATATATCCAGCAATATTTGCCTGAGCTTCTTCAACAATTTGTATCAAATAAATATTTCTGTAAATTTTATTCAAATACCATAAACTGAAGCGCAATAATTTTCTTCTATACAAGATTGGTTATTGATGATATTTTTCCTTTCTCACTAAAGTCAAGGCTTTAAGAGAGCATAATTGCACACTATATTTATATGCTGGATAGAAATAAGAAGAGCTTTGGAAGCAGATAACGTGGAAAAAGTTACAAATTTTCTAGATGAATCCAAATTTCTAATACTTTTATTTTCAGAGCTTAGGGGTATCGATCTGCAGACGGGATTATTTACGCTAAGACAAATCAAAGCAGCAACCAAAAACTTCGATGCAGCAAACAAAATTGGGGAAGGTGGCTTTGGTTGTGTTTACAAGGTATTTGGTCTTATTCAAGTTTGTATTCTCGGTTAACTATTCCACTTTATGGTTAATTCATTTGTTGCTTGATTTGAAATACAAGACGCACTTCATCCTCTCTATATCTCCATTCAATTTAAATTTAATGCTTATAACTCAACCATGATTTCTGTGGTAGATTTTATACTCATTATCAAGCATATAACCTTGGTTGGTTAGTAAAAGAAAAATTGTTCACTACATGCTGGTTATAGAGTAATGGAGATTTGTTAGATCAATCAGCAGTTTGATATTTGTATCTGTGTAATTGTCAGTGTAATGCAAGACCTTCTTCATGATGCAGGGCCTACTATCAGATGGTACAATAATAGCAGTAAAGCAGCTGTCTTCAAAATCCAAACAGGGAAACCGTGAGTTTGTGAATGAGATGGGATTGATATCTGGACTCCAACATCCAAATCTTGTTAAGCTTTATGGATGTTGTGTGGAGGGGAACCAGCTAATACTGATATATGAGTATATGGAAAATAATTGTTTATCACGGATTCTTTTTGGTAAGCTTCATGATGAACAAGGCTTAGCCATACTTGCCATTTGAATGAAACATGTGATATGCGCAACTAATTGATTGTCCTTCTACTAATCGCATGCATGCAGGGAGGAATCTAGAGAGCAGAGTAAAACTAGACTGGCCAACAAGGAAGAAAATTTGTCTTGGTATAGCTAAAGCTTTGGTTTATCTTCATGAAGAGTCCAGAATAAAAATCATACATAGGGATATAAAGGCAAGTAATGTATTGCTGGACAAGGACTTTAATGCTAAAGTCTCAGATTTTGGCTTGGCAAAACTTATTGAAGATGACAAAACCCATATTAGCACTCGAGTAGCAGGAACAATGTAAGTCCATAATTTACTACTGTTTCTCTTGCTTTTCATGTCAAAATATAGGATTGCAACTTTCATAATAGTCTGTTTAATCTATATCACATAACACACCCTTCAATACAGAAAGTCTTTTCGGCTTGGAAGTAGGAAGAAAACATAAATACTCCATCATGTGGTGATATTATACTTAGATTAGAAAACAGACAATTTTCCAAAAACATTAAGCAATGAAAGCATTGAGTAGTTTATATGTATCATATACATTATCTTCTGTATGCCCTAAATGAAATCACACTTTAGAGGATAAAGAAAGCACTTTATAATATAAACCCTTTATCACAATAACCCTAATTTCCATTGTTATGCTTTTTGTCATTTTGTAGCGGTTACATGGCTCCTGAGTATGCAATGCGTGGCTATCTAACTGACAAAGCGGATGTGTATAGCTTTGGAGTGGTTGCACTGGAAATTGTCAGCGGAAAGAGCAATACAAATTTCAGACCAAACGAGGATTTTGTTTATCTTCTTGATTGGGTAATTACATTGTATCTTAACTATCACAGCCTCAGAATGAGAAAGTTGGAGAACTATTTCTCATTAGATTGAGACTATTTCCATTTACTCACACATACATACTGTTACCCATGCACACACACATGCACACACATGCAAGCGTATAGATGTGCTCGCACACATATATATATATATATATATATATATATATATATTTATCATAAATTTGAGTAACCCTGATCTGAAATTTGAGTTTTGTTCAGGCCTATGTTTTGCAAGAGAGAGGGAGTCTTCTGGAGCTGGTTGACCCAGAATTGGGTTCAGAGTATTCAACTGAGGAGGCGATGGTGGTGCTAAATGTGGCTCTCTTGTGTACTAATGCATCGCCCACACTTAGACCAACGATGTCCCAAGCTGTGAGCATGCTTGAAGGTTGGACTGATATTCAGGATCTACTTTCTGATCCGGGATTTTCAGCTGTTAGTTCCAGTTCCAAATATAAGAGTATAAGAAATCACTTCTGGCAGAATCCTAGTGGAACACATAGCATGTCAATACCTAGTGTATATACTGATTCCTCTGGCTCTCATGCTGAAACAGAGAAGAGCTATCCTCTTGTAACAGTTAATTCAGATGGATCAGACAAGTCAAACTAGTTTCCTAAACGTGGTGTATTCAATGCAAGAAAAGATTAAAAAAAAAAGTTCATAACTATGTAAAAAGTTTTATCATGTACCCAAGAAACTTGGAGTGCTATAATTTGAAGCTATGGTTATGTACCTATTCCCATCACAGTTGTCTACGACTAATCGAATTTGGTCTGCCTTAATTTAGGGTTAGCTATAATTTTCGTTGACATATGAGGATTTCTAGCATAGCAGTTTCTAACAAACTCTTTTTTGATTCACTATTTATTGCTTAAAATGTCTTAAAAACTACAAATCATACAATCATACATGTAGAAACAAAAATCTCTTAATCTCTTTTTGATTGAATTATCAATCAAAATGCTTTATCTAATTATACACATAAACCCAATGGTCATATAGATATCATGAGGCCGGACACCGACACGTGGGTAATCTCAAAAGTATAGGATACGGAAATATAAATTTATATAAATTGACAATCTAAAATTTATGAATTAAAAAAAATCATCTATCAACAACAAGATTAACCAAATATGCATCATTTTCAAGATAATCAGACTATAAGAAGGCTTTCAAATGAGATGAGACTGCTCAATGGCCAAAAGAATTAACACGGACTTTTTTCTTCAACACTTATAAGACATCTTCAAAAAGAAGAAAAAGAGTAAGAATGGGAGTTACAATTTGCAAAATGATG
>Ga0099825_1007014_pt1 | contig 13849 bp, 4 predicted proteins | sample SiratroredBW_FD_76838 | JGI IMG/M metagenome (GOLD analysis project Ga0099825, IMG submission 76838) | Root nodule microbial communities of legume samples collected from California, USA - Siratro red BW | ecosystem: Host-associated > Plants > Roots > Nodule | place: USA: California | collected... | reverse complement strand
CACATATATATGTATATATATATATACACATATATATGTATGTATATACATACATATATATGTGTAAACACATATATATGTATGTATATACATACATATATATGTGTATATATATATATATATGTATGTATATGTAATTTTATATTATTAAGAGTAAGATAAAATTAATTTTTTATAAATATTGTAAATTCCTTAGCACATGTCACTTATTAATTTGATGGTTTGAATTGCTTCTTAGTTGACTGGTACACAAACCAAAGTTTAAAATATTGATTTGGAATGTTGTAGTAACATCAATAAGAATCATAAATCCACCAATGAACTCATTGTCTTTCAAAAAGATAATTGTTTCATTGATAGTTAATTTCATATTAAATTTAATAAATCTTGTATTAAGAGAATTTCAAAAAAAAAAAGAAATTTGTAATATTTTGTATGTCTTGAAAGAAAGTAGAGGGACATGAAAATGTTTTAAAGTTTGAGTCTTCATATAGTGAGTCCAATTCATATTACTTCAATAATATTCCAATGAAAAAATAAAAAGTGAGGATATATATTTTTTTATTTAAAGAAAAAAACATAAATATAACATTAATATAAAAAGTGCTTTAACAAAAAAATGGTTAAGGATATTTATCTCTTCAAGTGACTAATAAATACAAACTAATCTAAATAAGTACCCTTAACTATTACATAACATCAAATTTAATTTATAGAAAATATAATTTAAGGTATTTAAAATTTAATTTTTATTTTTATTAATAAATTGATTATTTAATTCTATTATTTATTTTTAATAAAATAATAATTACATATAATATTTTAAAATAGTTTAGTCATAAAATGAAAAAATAGACTTAAATAAACATTATAATTTAAATAATATATTTTAAATTATTTAAATCATTTTTTAATAATATATTTCTTAATTTTTTTATATATGAGATGGAATTATTTTAAGTATTGTAGACTACTATTTATAGGTTCAAACTATATATATATATATGAGGAAGAGAGTTAAGAAAATAAAGAGGTATTTTAAAATATAAATTATATTATGATAATATATTATCAAATGACTCAAATATATTGGATTAATTAAATATGTGCTTTAAAAATTATATTTTTTGGATTACTTTTAAAATACCTCATTTTCTTTTTTTTTTAACTAAATTTCTTTTATATTACTCTTAATTATATATATAATTTAAAAAAGAGGTATTTTGAAATACCTCAATATTCTTAAGGGATTTTGTACAGGTGTGATCCAAACCATCAAGCTACTTAGGTGACCTATGACAGAAGGTTTATAATTTTGATTAAGAATGTTGTAGTAATACAAACAAAAGTCACAGACTCTCACCAATGAACTCATTATCTTTCCAAAGTAAGAGTCACAAATCCATCAATGACCTCATTATTTTCCTGAAGTATAAAGATGAGTCATAGATACTGATAGGTAGTAACACTTATAATCCATTCATATTAAATTTAAGAAATTTTAATTTTGACTCAAAGTGTTCTAGTAATACAAATCCATTAATGAATGTATTATCTCCTCAAAAGATACTTGTGGTGGTAAAAATGTGTCTATATCATTAAATTTAACAAATTTTATATTAAGAACATTTCAAAGAGTATTTTAACAAAAACAAAATTTAAATATAAGGTGGTTAAGGATTGAAAAACCATTTAACAAAAGAGAAATAAAAATCTTTTTTTTTTATTGAAATCCACATCCAAGGCTTAATAAATTTTATAATCTTATAAAAATTTAAATGATCCTGTTGAAAAGTGATATTATTTCTGTATTGCCATAAAGATCATATTATAACAAATCATATTATTTTAAGAACAACTTTGATATTTGTTTTTTCCTTTGAGAAGTTGAGTATGTTGAAGGGAGTGTACGATGCTTATGGAACACCACCAAATATCTAGTCAACTATATTAAGACATCTAAATATTATATAAGCACATATATATACTAGGAGAACAAGTTTAACTCCTATTTTAAGATTAAATGATAAAATAAACACAATGATTGTTATGTAGTAAGTTGTATGTTTCCCTGGATCAAATTTTTATGTGTTTGTATTTTATTTTTTAACCATTTCCAACAAGACAAGTGAATATTATGCACTTTTAATAGTTTTTAAAAAGTTTTTTAACTCTTGACTTCATATCCAAATATATATATATATATATATATATATAAACATTGCCTAGTTTTGTTGGAGATTGTTAAAATGTACAATAAAAATTCAGAAAAATTTAAAAATAAATATATAACTTTAAAATGAGAGTTACACTTGTTCTTCACATATATATTATTGGAGTAAGAAAATTATTTTATATATTGTAAACTTCTTAAAATGGGTAATCTTAATAGTTTGAATTATTTCTATCAATTTAAGCATTCGGATTCCAAACTTGTAAATAACAAGAAGAGAGTCCAAAAAATCATAGAAAGGTATTTTAAGATACCTTTTATTTAATAATTTTAAAATTATTCATTTTTAAAAATACCTTTTATTTAATAATCTTAAAATTATACATTTTTTAATTATATACATAACTAAGAAAGAAAATTATTTATGTACTATATATTTCTAGAGGCATAGTGAGTTCAAAAAACATAAAAATGCATCTTAAAATACCTTATAGTAATATTGAAATTATATATTTTTAAGGCAAAATTAATATGTCTAACAGTTCAGTCATCTAATAAAATTTACATTAATTTAATATATAAAATGAAATCATTTAAAGTATTGTAACTTTCTTACTACTCCAATCAAGTATAAGATAAAGAGAGTTAAAAAGAATAAGGAGTTATTTTAAAAAATATCAAATAGTATTTTGATAAATATTATCAAATGACTTAAAGTATATTAGATTAGTTAAATATATGCTTTAAAAATTATACTTTTGGATTACTATTAATAAAAAAAAGTATTTTAAAATACTACTGCATTATTATTTTTAACTCATTTTCTCTATCTTAAGTATTTTTAATATAGAAGATGAAATTATTTTAAGTATTGTAAAATGCTTTTTATAACTTCAAACCATATAGATAAGAGAAAGAGAGTTAAGAAAATAAAGAGACATTTTAAAATATCAAATTATATTTTGATAATATACTATCATATGGTTCAAGTATACTGGATGAATTAAATATTGTGCTTTAAAGGATTATATTTTTTGGATTACGTAACCTACAACAAGAAATTTATAATATATAAAATCATTTTATGTTACTTTTAATTATATATATAATTTTAAAAAAAAAGGTATTTTGAAATACTTCAATATCCTTGTTATTTGAATTCATTTATATACATATTTTGAACCTGAGTGTTTTGAATTGATAAGAAGTAATCTAAATCATTAAGCTATTTAGGTGACCTGTGACAGAAAGTTTACAATTTTGACTAAAATGTTGTAATAATACAAACAAAAGTCATAGACACACCAATGAACTCATTATTTTTCCAAAAGATACTGGTTAGTAATAACTCTAATAATCCATCCATATTGAATTTAAGAAATATTAATTTTGACTCAAAGTGTTGTAGTAATACAAATCCATCAATGAATTTATTATCTCCTCAAAAGATACTTGTGGTGGTAAAAATGTGTATTTTTATATTAAGAAAATTTTAAATAACATTTTATAGTAATTTTTAAGAATTAAATTTTTTTAATTATGTATGTGATAAGTGTAAGAAAATCATTTATGCAGTGCAAACTTCTTATTACAAATCAACTAAGTAGTTTAGTGGTTTGGATTATCCATTATCAACTTATGCACTTAGGTTCGAGATTTTGAGAGAGGGAGGTTCGAGATTTTGAGAGAGGGAGTGAGTTCAAAATAAGAGATATTTTAAAATATCGAAAATACATATCTTTAAGACACAATTAATTTATCTAGGATAGTTCAGCTATAATAATATTTAAATTTCTTATCACACACACACAAGTATATTTTAAAATGAGGTATTTCAAAATACCTTTTCTTTTAGTAATCTTAAAATTATACATGTTTTAATTATGTATTTTTAGAAGTAAAAAATTCATTTATGTTGTGTAAACTTCTTACTACTAGTCATGAGATTACTTAAGTAGTTTAATGGATTTGATTAATCCTTTTCAATTTAAGCACTTAAGTTCGAGATCTCAGGGAGAAAGTAAATTCAAAAAACATAAAAATATATTTTAAAATACCTGATTGTAATATTGAAAGTAAGTGTGTGTGTGTATGATATGGTACAACCAATTGATGAGAATGTTATGTTTCATCACCCACACCATGAGAAGATCGTCTTGTAATAGCTATGTGTAGTTACAACTATGTGGACTAAGAGTGTGAAGATATAAGTAATGTAATAATATATCCCCTATAGTTAAACTTCTTACATTCTTCTTCGAACAACCATAAAGATGTGACATCTTAATGTTGAAAGCATAATCCTTATTGTAGTTTAGGTAATCAGAAATGAGAGTTAAGTTAAACTTGTAACTCTTATATTTCAAGTTTGGAACATTAATTCAATCAATGATTTAGATTTTTTTTATTAATACCTTTTATGATTAAATCATAAGTAACAAGACATAAAATATCTCTTACATATAGAGAGTCATAAAGTTAAAACTTAAATATTAAAGACTTTTTTAGGAGATTGAATATATTAAAGACTTTTTCAAGAGATTGAATATATTAATGTTAACATGAGATAAAATTAAGATACAAAATTATTATAAGAATAAATTTATTTCTCCATTTTATAAATATATATTTATGCTAATCATCAAATAAAACATCTCACTTAAAAAACATTATAAAATAAACCACATTTTAATAGAGAGTAATGAAAGACTAGAAATGATAAGATGCTCAACTCACCTATAACCACTTATTAAGAGGGATATGAGATTATAAGTTAAGTACTTTCGTATTTATGAATAGGGTGAAAAGTCAAAAGAAAAATCAACTAACTGTCAATACTTTTATTAAGTTCCCAGAAAATACAAGAAGCTAGCTTAGAGATATTAGGAAAAAAGAAATTAGCTGAGAGACATTTTGCCGTAACATCCCAACAAGTAGTGTGGTGAAGTGAGCTTTGTGCCCAATTCTTACCAACGTAAAATGTCACGCACCATGGGGTGGGCGGCGAGGCCGGATCACTTGGGAGGCATTCCCAGAAAACTTGTGATTGCGCTGGTGGGTGCGTTCGCCAAAACGGTGTCGTCTGTTCTCAACACCACCTCCGTTCACAACGCCGACACCCTCCTCCGCCTCGTCCGCTCCAGACCCCGCCGTGTCCCACTCATCACCGTTAGCAATCACATGTCCACGTCAGCACACTCTCTCTTGATCTTTCTTTTTCTTTTTCTTTTTCTTTTTTTTTTATGTTTATCTGTGAATCCGAATGGTGCAGTTTGGATGATCCGGCCATGTGGGGTTTTAAGGGTTTTCCCATCTTTGATACTAAGTTGGCTCGATGGGTTCTCGCTGCTGAAGATATATGCTTCAGAAATGCCCTCTATTCCTATATTTTTCGGGTTGGTAAGTCTAGTAATTTCTCTTCCTATTTATTGTGTTTCTATAACAATGACATCTGGTAATTGACAAATAATTAAATTGTTATTTCTTCTGGACTGCTCTTGCAAGGAAAGGCTATTGTCATTTCCAAACCTTTGTATATTTGATCAATTTTTTTAAAAAAGAAAAACAAAATTGATGAAAACACTGTTGAATATATCAACTATTAGGTTCTTTCTTCAACGAATCTAATAGCTGGATATGCAAAGTCCCTGTCCAATCGCATTGTGTTGATTCTGTTGAAGTCCTTTAGTATGTTATCTGGACTTAACTTTATACACCCCACAAAACTCGTATGCACCCATTTTTAACATTCCGGAAAGTGTATTAAGGAATGTAAAAAATGGGGTGCAGTTTGAGTTTTGCAGGTGGATAAAGAAATAGCCTTGTTGTCTATATGCTTTCGCTGCATTGAATTAAGTCCGTTACACTTCACTAGGCTAACGAAGTTTTGAATTAATTGGAAGGTTAATGTGATGCTTTACCACTACCTATTTTGTATGATTTGGGCTGAAGCTTATTATAAATTATGCATAATATGCTGAAAAGTATATCTAGTTGTTTTTATAGAAAACTGTTGTTTTGGTGTTTCTAACATGATAACTTGCACAGGGAAATGCATACCTATTACAAGAGGCGGTGGAATTTATCAAGAGCACATGAATGAAGCTCTTGAGCGCTTAAATGATGGAGAATGGGTATCTATGTAACATTTAATACTTTCCTCCCTCAAAAGCTTAACACTTTTGTGATGATATTTTGGGTAGTTTATGTTAAGGTATTGGTTATTGTAACCTTCTAGTGTTGTTATGAATACTTTTGTATTCTTATTATTTTGGATGTTGATTTTGAATGGATTACAAACTTTCCAAAGTCATGTTAGTAACCTAAAATATGACACATGATCCTAAATGACAGATGGTAGACCAATTCTCGTGGTTCAAATGTTTAGATGGTATACACAGAATGCCAAAGAAAGTGGTTGAGATGGCTAGAGGAGTTATTAACTGAGTATCACCCAAACGGCATAGCAGAATGTGAACAATTATACAGGGGGTTTATTAGAGGAGAAAGGATGTAAAAATTATTCTCTTGTTCAGTTATTTGCCAAGGAAAAGCTTTACTCTTGGAAAGTGTTAGCAAGTATCTATGCTGTACTTTTCTTTCTTTTTTCTTCTTTTACCCTTTTGTGCTCTGAAGCTTACGAAAAATACAACAAATATCAGTCTGTCTTTACATAGAGCTCTACAAGCCGGTTATTTTGTTGCATGATGGCCATGGTTGTTGTGACTTGTTATTCATCTTCCTATGACGAGTGACTTGCAGACATGTCAAAACAAAATCCTGAGATAGTTTATTTAGATAGGTTTGGTATTGTGGTGAAACTTCCTTGATATAGTCGGCCAGTCTAAGTTTGTATATGTGGATTTTATCACATGATGCAGCTATAGTCTGCAACCACATTAGTTACAGCTGGCTTTTGCCTGCAATGCAGTATCCCCACTGCATCATGGCGGCAACTTCTAATTTCAATATACAGGAAGTTAATGTTTCCTAGACAGGAGTTAATGTTTCCTAGAATATGTGTATATACAGGAGAGAAATTTGTTTATTCATGATAATAGTAATAATAGTAATAGTTTAGGAGTTAGGAAACTGATTCTAAGGTTGTAGGTGTTTTCTGGATTGGGAAGAACTTTTCATTTTCGTTTTGGTCTTCTATGATTATTTTTCTATTGAATTTTTCAGCTTTTTTATTGAAGATCAAATCTTAAACCAAACCCACTTCTTGTTGGTGATTTCCTAGATCTCCAAAGCTTCAGCAACCATTCTCTGCTGTAGCACATAAGAACTCTAGACTGCAAATTGTTTTATTTCTTTTCATGCCATGCTTGATGCATTTTTTTACCTGAATTGAAGTAGGGAATGGAGGAGTAAGAAAGGGGATGAATTCCTGTTTACTTGATTTTCCAACTGGGTCACTGTAAATCAGTGCTGGTTGATGCAAGTGGTGCTTGTTTTTCTTTTTATTTTATTATTAACACTGATCTTAACCACTGGGTAAACAGTGTTTAGAATGATTGTTTACATTTATGAATAGAAAATCACAAAAGTATAAAGATGCCTGTGCCTCTGATTTAGGGAAAACATTTATTATGAAACATTTTCCTTTAAGCCAAATTAAACATAAACTTTCTTTCCTATTTTGTGCAAAAAAGAAAAACAAAAGACCAATCATCAGTAGAGCCATTTTTACTTAATTTTTATATGCAATTGTTTATAAGGTTCATATTGTAAATTAGTATACTAAAGTCATAAGAGACCTATTTTCAGAAGTTCTCTAAAATTGTTGCTTTAATTAACTAGATTCTGGCACACTGTTTTACTACTCAAATGGGGATTTTACTGAAGCAAAATTGATATATCATTTATGAATTTGTTATGGCAGATGCATACTTTTCCAGAAGGAAAGGTGAATCAAGAAGAGGCACCTATAAGGCGGTTGAAATGGGGAACTGCTAGTCTAATTGTTCGAGCAGCTAGAACTCCAATCGTATTGCCAATTTTCCATCATGGTTTTCACGAGGTATGTCAGAACTTCTCTGCTTTCCCTAAAAATTATATATCACACATGTAGTTATGTTTTCTACTACAGTTGTAGCACTGTCAATTTATCTAGTCTGTTGGAATAAGAAAGCCTCTGTGATAAGCCGTCTCCAATTGTTGACGTATTTGGGATGAAAGCATTTATATCCTCTAGACGAACAACACTGTCTTGCAAGGAAAACAGCTTTTATATTACTATCAAATATGTTGCAAAATAACCATTTAACTGGAACTATGAATACAGCATTGAACATTTATCAATGTTTCAAGGACTATTGATTGTTAAAAATAAGTGTTGAGAACATGACTCTGCACTCTAACTCTACACATTCTGTGTTTGCTCTGTCCAAGGCTTCTTTTCTCATGCTTGCTTCCTTCTCTAGGCTTTCACTATGCTATACTTATAAGTTGCTCATAACAATGTTTATGTTTTAATATAAGTTATAATCCTATTGCTTATATATGCACTCTTGTATTATCATTAACAAGAGAACAAATTATTTCTACATAAATTTGTGGTTATTGTCTTAATGATCACTTGCAATAGTGATGTAGTAGTGCTGTAGCAGCATAGAGCGGTCCTTGGCTGCAACAAAACTTCCTTCATAAAGTGTTTTGGGATCAGTGCTGAAATTTCAGACAAAATCACAGATTTTCATATGCTAGCGTAGCACAATGACAATGGGTGGTAAAACTCCCCCTTTTGGCCCTGTTTCAATGTCATTTTTCAGGTAAAAATGAAATTCGACCCACTTTTCTGACCTTCGGAAATTTAGGATTTTCCCTACTTTCCCTCCATTGTGGTCTCTGTTTCCCTCCCACCATTACTCTCTCAAGACTTTGAGGCTCGGCAACCCCCATCACTGAAATAAAATCTTCTCTTAAGTAGACCTTGTGTGTGTTTGTGGCCACTTTGTGTCTGTTCCGGGCAATGTTCCAGCGTACTCCAGCATCTGAATAATAGTATTGACTATTGTTAAATATTTAAAACTGTAAGTTATATTGTTTTGTGGACTTTTGTTGTTATCTATGCTTATGTTTTGCTCAAGACTTGATATCATGGAGTTTTTTCAGTTGAGTGAAGTTTATTCAGATTGCTTATTGCAGTTGTACCCAATTCTTATCTAAGTAAGGGTTTTTACTTAGTGGTGAATTAACTGAATTCTTATCAGTCTCAGTTCTCCATTTCTAGAGTGTGGCAGGAATGCAACTAGGTTTCTTTAGGTTGTGGTGTTTCTACTTATGAACCCAGAGTTGTCTATCTCTTTTCTTATTTTAACTTTCTGGGCACATCAAGACTGGTGCCTATTTATTGTTAAGTCTTCCCCCTAATATCATGAAGAGTTTTTTTATATACTTTTTCGCTTTTAACTGTGAGTCATTCAATTGTGGCTTGATTAAGGACTAAATATCAAACTCCTACACCCTTTTGTAGCTTGGACCTGGGTTGCATTGAGCAGGCCAAGCATTATTTGCCCCAAGTGCTGAGAACCTATTCCCTTATCGCTAGAACCTTTGTCACATTGATGCCTACTCTGCAACCAATAAAGGACTAGGCAAAATTTGGGAAGTCAGCAGAATTTTTCTCGTCAGTTCAGACTTAAATGAGCTTGTTATTATTCTCTCTGTTCAATACACCATAAATGTACGGCTGGTAAAAATCCAAAGAGGTTGGGCAAGGAAGGAATCTTCTTCACCTTTAGGTCTCTCGGGCTAGGCTAGAATGGATTCATTCCCACCTCTTGTGTATGATAGTTCGGTCTTCAGAGGCATAAATGAACAATATGTGCATAGGATTTTTGGGGCCAGCCACTACACCAGCGTATGAAGATTGATAGCTATGTTTAAAGTCGTGAGAATTCTTTAAGGAAAAAGATGAAGATTTGCGTAGTCCTATATTTGGTAAATTTTCATAATTTAATATTATATTGGCCTGAAGGCACACTAATAATATTTCTGCACAACGGGGACTTGATCTGCATTAAGCAATCGTCTTATTGTTACTAGTGATACATATTTGTAAATTTGAGTGATTTTGTAGATTTCTGACAGACTGCTTTCATTAATTCTCTTATTATACAGTTTTTATCATTGCTGTGTCTTTTGTCCCAACGTAACCGCTATAGATGTCCAATAGTAAATAGGCAAGCTTCCTCACGGTTTTTCTCTGCATGGTTTTGATCTATATAGTTCTTACTAGATTAATAATTGAACAGTTATTATGTTTTATGTTGTATGCTTATTCTGGTTATTGATGATGGATTCTGGTTATATTTTCTAGGTGATGCCAGAGAAATATATGTTTGGCAGACGACCTCCTTTACCATTATGGAATAAGAAAATTGACATTATTATTGGCGATCCAATTGAATTTGACCTTCCAGCAATGAGGCAAAAGGCTATTTCCCAATCTCGTAGTGAGTCATTCCCAACTGTTGGATGGCCCAGCACTTGTGATGGTTTGGATGAAGCAGCACAAAGATGTCTCTACGCCACAATTTCAGAGCAAATCCATGCTGCAATGGAGAGATTAAGGTGTTTTGGTAAAAGTTTTCTCAGGTCATAGGTAGGTTTGAGTCAGAAATTAAGGTGTTTTAGATATTGAATCATTCTTTGTTGTTGTAATTGATTGTTGAGCGAGAACTCTTCGGTTTTTTAAAATTAAGTTTCATTTATTAGAATATATACAAATTTTGTAGGGTAGATGTACAGCCCAAAATTAGATGGGCTTGTATTTTAAAATCCAAACTTTCATTTCAAGAATAAAGATTTCGATTCCAAACAAGCATGGACGTTGATCCTTGGCATTTTAGTAGTGTCATTATCACCTAGGACATTTCTTTCTGTGTAATGTACTATATATCCTAACCATGGTTTCATTTCATATGATGTGTCTGTCGTATCGTCCGTATTTATTTGTCCACATGGTGCTGGTCCTATTAGGTTTGCTCCCTTCCTTGTGGTCCCATCATCACTCTCTGTTTTGCTAATAAATTTACTGCTAAGACCAGAAAACAAGGGCAGACAGTATCATTCTGCCTTTGAGAAATTCAAAATTTTGTTAGCAGAATGCATGAGTAGGGCCTTCAGGTAGGGCAAAACAAATATTAATGATTGCATTTATAAATTAAACTTACAGTCAAAGTTGTGCATCATCTACTTATAAGTTTAGAATCAGTTCGGATAAATAATAAATTTCTTAACAAAAACTTACAAGAGAAGAAAAATCAATTATTTTTAACAAGTTAAAACTAACTTACTGAGGCTAGTTCCGCATAAAACTGAGTTGCAGTAAATGTGGTTTGAAAATATCTGGCGCAGTTATATTTGTCTTTGCAATAAGGAAAGTTTGATATGTGCATCATGTGGATGGAGGATGTGTGCAAATCTCAGTTTCACAATAGATTATTATTATTATTGAGCAGTTAAATAATTGAAAATAATATATAATAGTGAGCACAGCTTTAGATTTCAGTATACAATAGAATAAAAGTGAAAAGAATGAGTGAGATTTTGGTATGTGGGATTAAAAAGTTGTCCCTATAATATTCGATATATTCTTTTGTTATGTTCTATAAATCTTTTTAAAAATAGAAAAAATATTTTCCTGTTGTCTGGTGTCATATTTTTTGGAAAAACAAAACCCTGGTCAAATACATTTGGCACCGCAGAGGTATTTCCTTGATGAATTTGGCGGCCTTAAATAGTTTGCAGTTTTCTGACAAACACCAATGAACAGTAGCTACCTGCCTTCTATAATCTATTGGTGTGATGTGGCTCAATAAAGAGCATAGTGTCTCTTGTCTTAACATTTTTGCAACTGCAAACTAAAGAGAGTTTGGTCAGTCTTTGGTCATGATTTATTTGCTACCCCAAATGGTGTAGCATTACACCTTCAATTTGACATGATGTATCAGCAATCTTGTATATTACGAAATATCACTTTCTTTCCTTTCTTTTTTTTGTTTTTTGCACTGTTTTATTTAATTTATTAATAAAAATAGGTTAAATTATTCTGTAATTATTTGTATTATAATAATGTTCAATTAAGTTTCTAAACTATTATTTTCTTTCAGAGATATTCTTGAACTTGTATTTGTCATTTAGATATTTTGTGTAACTGTCTATACCAAAATTATTTGTACCTCTTTATAGCAAGGTTGTTGTAAGATGAAAAGATGAAATCCAGAAACGCTTTTGAAATAGTACTTATGTTTAGTTTATTAACAAAAGTGAGAACATTGGTTGAAAGACTTTAAGAATATTAGGCTATGAATCAGAAGAGATAGGAAAGTTGACTTGGATAGGTGACACAATAACAGTTAATTAAGAATGGGTGAATTGCTTATCCCATTTTCTTTTAATCCTAGGATCTCTTATGATCTTCTTAAAATCAATCTTACATTTGTGTGCTTTTTAATGAATCAATTTACATTAGAGATCTTGGCCGAATGACAAATATACCCATGCAAAAAAAGTTGCAGACCCTTAACCCTCAAGCTTCTTCAACACTGCAAGAATCTTGAAATTTTCTTGTGGAACCCTACGACTAGGTCCACTTGGGAAATCTTTTTTTCAATATCACAAACTGATGAAACAAATAAAAAATATCATAAGAAAGATATCACCTACATTTTGATGGATTGACAATTAACACTTGTTTATTAGGTGATGACATACACATCCATCATCACAATTTTGAATCCAATCATGTGAACTCAAAGATTTGAAAACAGAAAAGCAATACACTCTTAGAGATTCTCACACCATTTTACAGCTCTCACTCTTTTTCTCCTTAAGTTCTATTTAATGAATTATTTGTCTCACTTAAAAATGGAGCACAAACTTGTTTTTTATTATAGTTCTTTCTCTGACTTAATCTATTAAACTTCCTTTTAATATTTTTTTTTCAAGCTCATACTTAGGTGTTATTCAATAGCAAAATAATGGAATATTATTTGTTAAAAGTTATTAAAACAAATTCTTATCGACTTTAACTAATCAATTATAATAATGAGAATTTTAATGGATTAATATTAGTTTTGAAGTGGTGGGGAATAAGATCAGTTTTGCAGAATGATATCCAGCCTAACTTCTTACACAATTATGGGTTATTGAATTGTGAAAGGAAAAAAGAAATCAGTGTGTTATGTTGGGATATGGCCAATTGGGCTAATGCACAAATTTGCTGAAAATGTTACGGCGGATTTTGATCTCATAATGATTATGTTTGGTACTTAAGCAAAGTAAAGTGTGATATGCAGTTTTCATTGTCTGATTGGGTGTTAAACTCAAGAGCCCATTTGGATATATTAGAAAGATGATAGAGTGTAAATAACTCTGTTAGATGATAGAGGGTAGACTCATGGTAGATATATTTTGAGTAGCTAGCATCTATAGGAAATGCAATAAAAGGTGCTAGATGTGGTTGTGGGAGTCCTGTTCAGAGTGGCTACAACAAGAGTTTTCCACCAAACACATGGTGGGCGTCCATTTTGGTTTAGAAGATTCTTAAGATGGTGAAAGATGCACATGTACAGATCAAGTGAATATCACAGTCAAGAAAAGCAATTTTGTTTGCCGTGACGCTGCCAACTGAGATATGAGAGTAAAATGGATTATATGACAATAAGT
>Ga0099825_1007010_pt1 | contig 13855 bp, 3 predicted proteins | sample SiratroredBW_FD_76838 | JGI IMG/M metagenome (GOLD analysis project Ga0099825, IMG submission 76838) | Root nodule microbial communities of legume samples collected from California, USA - Siratro red BW | ecosystem: Host-associated > Plants > Roots > Nodule | place: USA: California | collected... | reverse complement strand
TTTTTTAAAATTATTTTTTTTGACCGTCCTTCGTGATACCGCAACACAATCAAAAAGCCCCACTTCAACCTTAGTGAATATACAAACAAACACTTATGATAACTGCTTCATCTGAGAATACTATAATAACTGTTATGTTAGAAAGAAAGGAAATGAGCTAGCCCCTGATTAGGCCCATTAAGGTTATGTTAGCAGACCAATAAGTAGTTATATAATTTTGGTGATTGAGAAGGTAGTGTAAGGAGTGGTTTTAGACCTCTGTTATTGGTTCTTCAGTGTAGTTTGAAGCCAAAATTGAAGAGGTTCTGCATCTGAAGAAACTGCAGTTTCAAATGGTAGGGTAGGGAATGGAATCTTTGGAGGATATGATGAAAGAATGGCTGAAAAAATGGAGTGTGTAACATGATTCAGTGGGTATAGATTGAAGAAAAATAAACACCACCTTTTGGGTGGGTTGCTGCAATTTTATTCTCAATTAATGAGACATTTTTATTTGCTTCACTTAGTGAATCTTTAGTGAACATTTATTAAAGATCATTTCAAACAATTTTTGGCTTAGTTTTGTACCATAGGTATCACTGTTTTGTCAATTTGTTTGGCCTCAATCATTCATCAAAGTAAGGATACACCACAGTTCAGACCCCCAAAATGCAACTCAAAATGACTTATAGAAGTTTGCAAATCAGAAGCATGAAAAAGGGTGAGGTTGTCTGAATAAACTTACAACCACATATCAAGTATTGTAATTTAAATTTGAACTAGGCTTACTTTTCTTCACAATTTTCTATTATTAATAAAAGTATTTTTTTTTTAAATCTTGTTGTGTTTGTTTATTTAATTATTGTCGTGAATCCAACATTCTTTGTCCGACATACACTGAAAAATAGATCGAAACTTCTAAATGAAAAAAAAAATAAAAGTAAACCATAAATATAAAATCTGCACAAACATTTTACACCTTTTTTTGTCTCGCTAATTAATTTTTATGCCAAAAAAACCGTAATAATAACGTCATTCAATCCATGTGATGATGAAAACTGAAAGGTGTATAAAATAAAAATTTAATCTTTATAAGTTACATGTGACGACTTTACTTCTTCTATTCTACCACTTAGAATATTATGAAGTCAGTCTTTAAATTGGATTTCAATATTAATTCTAAAATCCGCGTTTTCAATCAGCGTTCAACTGATCTTCTATTCAACTACAGCGACCCAATCTCGTGCTAGCTGAATAATTCTGTTAGTGACCGAATTTCTACACTGTTATTATTTGGATGCTACTCTTTTAGTTTCCCTTGTCTCACAATCCACGAATTTAGAAATGTAGACAAAAATGGACTGAGAAAGTATTCAATATCTATAAAAACATTGAAAACATTACATTGTAAACATTTCAGACGAACCATTGGAAACAATAATCTATTCTGAAATTTCAGGGTATGAAAGAGCATTTGCAGAAATAGCCTCCTCTTTAATGCCAAGTTGCCTTTGGACTCCATGTATCTATTGAGGAGGTATGTAGTTTAGGGATGAAAGGTTTGGAGTCAAATTTGGGAGACAAAGTGTTCTGCCACTAAACGACGCAAAATCTTTCCGGTGGCAGTCTTGGGCAAAGAATCAGTAATGAAGACCTTTTTGGGAACTTTGAAGGATGCAAGATTATTCTTGCTATATCTCAGCACCTCTGCCTCATCAACGTTGGATCCTTCTCTTGGGATCACCGCACAATATATCTATCAAAAGTCAACAACATATCACCAACACAAATTCAGTGAACAAAATTTGAGATATAGTAATCCACAAACAAAGAAAGAAAAGCAGTTTACTCATATATTTTGAGCATTCTTAACTAGTTAGAAATATTGGGCATTTTAAGGAAATCTTCATAACATTGAAAAGCTATGAAGGTCGTAACAATTTATCCCGTAAGGGAGGGCACTGAGAAAAGAAGCTGCTGAACAACCAGTTTTCCTAGTGTAGAATTATATCAAAAGGTTAAGAAGTAGCTGAACCTTTTCAAAAATTAAATCAGATACTGATACACCAAAAACGTTTTAGATTTGGACAAAGGTAATTTTCTGTAACGTGGTATTGAAATGTGGTTCCTATTCGCAGAAGGTGATCAAATAAAAATGGACTCTTTTCGATTAGAAGGGTTTTCTTGTACGCCACAAAATGTTCGCACATGATTAGAATATGACCTTAGAAGGCAGAAAGTGATAAAAATTAAATGGCTCAGAAATCCTCGGTTGTGTTTGTCTTTCAAGTACGTGTGGTGATGGGCAAAATTCGTAGTTATATTTTTGTCGTTTTTTTGAGGAATTTGGTGAGTGTGTAAAAGTTAAAAATGAATGAATGAGAAAAAGACATACCTCTTCACCATACTTGGCGTCAGGCACTCCGAAAGCAACTGCTTGAGCAATGTCCGGATGTGAAAGCAGAACAGCATCAACTTCAATTGGTGATATCTTTTCGCCTAAAATTTAAAAACCCTTCTCATCAGTTAACATACAACAGTGACTTCATTAAATTTTCTGAAAATGAAAACCCTGAAATGAACTCATTTTTTTATTTTTGTGTGACGCTAAATATATGAAAATAAAATGTAGAACTTTTAGTGTTTTGACCTAATATATAAATCAAATGAACTAAACGTGTAATGATGATATGGATAGTTTCCTTCCTCATATAACTATATAACTGCCAAATCAAAACCTAATTAACATCACTGTCACTCTCTGACGTACAAACCATAACTCTAATAGTTGTTAACACCAAACAAAAAGCCCCAATTCAACCTTAGCGAATACACAAACAAACACTTACGATAACTGTTTCATCTGAGAATACTATAATCACACAATTTAAATATTTCTCAAGTTGTCCACGTAAAGCGCAAAAATATTAATAATTCTTGAGTTTACACCAGACAAATTACTCAGCAAGAATCAAACCCACGTCATCGATCACACACCATAAACAAAAATTTCTGGAAGACATTCAATCACCAAAATCAATGGTTAAGCTGAAGTTGTATTCAACCCAAACTTTTCCTTCAAAATGGTCAATGCACCGAATTTTGAAAACGCATAGTTCCCTCAATTTAGAATATTCCCATCCAAAGAAAATTGCAGAAAATAGCATATTCACGAGCAAATTAATATTTTGGTAATTTATGAATATAAACGAATAAATCAGTTTATAAATAATGAAATTTAAATATACCTCCACGGTTGATGAGTTCCTTGATGCGACCAACGAGGTGCAAATAGCCGTCAGAATCCAAGAAACCGACATCACCGGTATGGAACCAACCGAACTGAAACGCCGCCGTATTGGCATCCACGTTATTTTTATATCCCTTCGTAACATTGGGGCCACGAATGCAAACTTCTCCGCTAACTTCAGCCTCTTGAACCCGACCCGTTTGGTCCAAAATAACCATTTCTTGGCCCACGGGCTTTCCAACCGACCCGGCCTTGTGAGGCCCATCTTGCGGCAAAGGGTTCGAAGCCATGAGATGCGACGCTTCCGTCATCGCATAAGCCTCCAGCACCGGCGCTTCGAAAGCCTCCTCGAGTTTCCCCAAAATAGCCGGTGCCAGCGACGCGCTGCAGCTTCGGATGAACCGGAGCCGCGGGTAAACCGGTTCGGGGTTGTTCGCGTGGCGGTCCAGTATAATCTGGTGTATGGTGGGGACCGCAGTGTACCACGTGGCGCTGTACTTCACCATGTCTTTCCAGAACGTGGAGGCGGAGAACCTCCCCGCCGCCGGCAGCGCCACCGCCGCCCCGGCGCTGAGGGAACTCAGCAGCCCCGCGATCAAACCGTGCACGTGAAAAAGCGGAAGCACAATCACCGTCGAGTCAGACTCGGTGAGTCGGTACACCGATTTAATGTTCCGCACGGAAGAGAGCAAGTTGTGCTGAGTGAGCGGCACGCCCTTGGGTCGGCTTGTGGTGCCGGAGGTGTGAAGGAAAAGCGCCACGTCATCGGGATCGTTAACCACGGACTCAACCGAGTTAACCGAGTCGGACTGACTCAGCGAGAGACTCAGCTCGGGTTCGTTATTCTCGGCTTGGGTTATCGAAGCCGTGGCGTGAGCTATTTTTAGTTTTGAAGCTGCGGCTTGAGCGGCGTCGTTTCCTTCTGAGGATGTGAGGAGAAGCTTGGATTCGGAGTCGGATAAGTAAAACTCGAACTCTTCGGCTGTGTAAGCCGAGTTTAACGGCGCGGCTGTGGCGCGCACTCGAATAACGGCTAGGAACATTATCACAAACTGAAACAAACGGAAAAGAAAACGGTAAGATTATTTCATCAAATTTTATCAAATTATATTATTTGTTATGTAATGTAATATAATTGAGAACAGTGTAACGGTTTTGGGGGACGTACCTCGACGGTGTTGGGGAAGGTGAGGGCGACGACGTCGCCGGGTTTGATTCCGGCGAGGAGCAAGCGTTGGGCGGCGGATTCCGCTAGTTGGTGGAGGCGGGAGTGGGTGAGGTCAAATTTGGAGGCGACGGAGAGAGCTCTGTGGGAGGGGAAGTTGGCGGCGACATGGTGGAGGGCGGCGGTGAGTGTGGTTGCGATTTCCATTGTGGTTTTGGTTTGAAAAAGTTTTGTTTTTGTGGTGTTTGTGAATGGAGTGAAAGATTGGGAACTGTGGGAAGTATTTATAGGGATTGAGAATGGCGTGTGAAGGTGGTATCTGGGAAGGAGAGAAGGTCCCGTGAGTAATGCACTGACTTTTGGTCAAATCTCTCTGCCTCACCCCACTAGCCACCTTCTACACATCTATTTCCATTTCGATATTATTATTATTTTCTTTTGCCTAAGAGGGGATTCTATATATTGTGTAAAAGATTTCCAATTATCAACTAATTTAAAGTTACTGTAAAAAAATTCTACATTTTATTATTTGCAAACAGGAATGGAAATTTTATTTAGTTCTATTACACTTCCCTGACAAACATTTTTTTAAGATTCACAAGATATTTTAAATAAAATAATTAATGCTTAATATATTAAGCATTAGTTAGTGAAGCTAATACCGAGTGAATTTAAATTCTTGACAGATGGAGCTAATACCGAGTGAATTTTTAAAATATTAAATTAATAGTTTGATAAGACTTAAATTGATAAATTTAAAAAGGTAAAACTTTTGTGTACATGTTTTCCTTTCTTATGCTATGATAATTTCAAAATACTTTTAAGGAAATTAGTAATGTCAATACAGTTTCAAAATTTACGCAAACGTATATTAAAGTAATTATTGTTAAAATAATATAGTAATCTTTTTATGACGAAACTTGCATGGAGTTCATAGATGTAGTAGGGGTGATGCTCTCTCATTGAATTATAAGTTTTACTTTGATATTGTTTTTCATGATGTTTGATACTCGAGTTAGTTAGTACTTCATTTTATTCGTAAATTGTACTTTTTCCCTTCTTATTATCGGAGTCACGAGAGTACGAAGTAATTTCTTTGTCAGAGGAATCATCATTTACTAAAGAGAGAACGAGGTACATAATTTCTTGTAAGTTGTTATGTTGTCTCCATGTCTATTTATTACAGAAAACTAAACTTAGTATCCAATGCAATATTATATTTGCAAAAATAGCTTGTTTGGAATAAAATTGTATACGTGTGATTTGTGATTTTAACAGACTTAGATTCCCCTAGATGCATAAGTTTATGAATTAACTTATTTCAAAAAATAATAATTTAATTCAAAAATAAAATAGTGAAAATATATTTTAATATTTATATATTATAATTAACTTATCAAATTATTATGTTTAAAATTAAAATTTAATTCATTAGTTAACATGATTTAAATTTCAAAAAAAATAATATTTTTCTCTTAATTTTTATTTTTATTCTTTTAAAGCGGCATAAAAAAGTTGTTTGATATATATATATGAAACTAGATTGAACTTAAAAGTTTAGTACGATCCAAACTTATTATCGAAATATTTTTCTACCTCTAGTAAAACTTAGAATGTTTAATCTTCACTTTTTTTTATAATGTATTGAGAATAAATTTATTATTTTAAATAAGATTTACAGATTGATTGGATCTTAATTGAGATTATTGGTTAAATTTAAATTTTAAATAAATATTTTTAATTTTCTTGTTTTTAATTATTTGTAGAGATTTTATGGGTTCTCAATTTAGTCAATTTTTTTATAAAAATATTCTTTCAACTTTCTATAATGATGGTCTTAGATTTTTGAAATGGAGATATTTAAGAGTACAAGTATATAAGTATTTAATGAGAAAGATTAATTGATTATTCCCTAGATAATCAATATGTAAGTTTATCTTAAAATTTTCAAAGATAAAATTCTGAATTTTCGAGTTATAATCAAATTAATTATCAAGTATATATTAATTGTAAATAATTATCCTTACATATATCTTAATAGTGGATAATATATTTAAAATAAAACAAGAGAAAGATGTTACTCTTATTAAAATATATATAAAAAATATAAATCTTATTTGTTAACATTCATCATAACAACACAAATATCGGAGTATATATTGGAAATATGTATCTTCTAAATCTTGATCAATTTTAGTGAATACTCTCTGCAAATATTTTAATCATATTAACAAATTATGATAATTTTATTGAATAATCTTTATCCACTTTTATCCTTTTCTATTATATTAAATTATGTATTTTTGATAGTTTAAAAAAATTAGAATAATTATACTTCAAATTTTAATTTATTAAATTAAATTAATAAATATAATTATATTAATTAATATAAAATAATTTTTTTGGCGTATTGACTTGGCGGTCTCACAGATTTTCACAAAACTTTTGCCTTTCAAAATTTCGTATACTATGTGCTTCTCAATCTAACTTAGATCTTCACAAAAAATTTTGTCGTTTTCAATTTTTCAGATATTGTGTGCTTTCTAGTCTAACGAGATATTCACAACTTTAGCCGCTTTCAATTTTTCAGATATGGTGTGTTTCTCAATCTAACTTTTCAAATTTCAAACCTTACTCGATTTTGAAGCTCCGCCCATATCCAATCCTAAACCCAAGTCTGCCTTCCTAACGTTGTTCCCAAATCTCAAACTCAATTTTTGGTTTTGAAGTTGCAACCATACCCAACCCTAAATGCAAGCCCTCATTCCTAAATGTGATAAAATCTTCAATCAACGCATATTCTAACACTAAGTCTTTGTTTAGATTAGGGAGTGGATTTAAATTGATCTGAGATGAAAGTGTGTGAAAAGTTGGTTTGTTTGAATTAAAAGAAAAATAATGAGATTTGAGTGAAAAATTTATAACAATTTGTGAGTGATGTAATGTGTGTGATTGATAACTTTTTAGTAGATGAAATTGATCTAAAATTAAATATAATTAATTTTGTGAGTGCGATTAATGAATTATTCATGAAATTATAAGACTATAAATTACTTTAAATAAAAATAAAAATAAAACAAATTATTATTTTTAATAATATTATTATTTGATAAATTTATTTTTATTATTGTTATGATTTTATTTTTTTATTATTATTATTATTTTATTCTACTTTATTATTTTTATCATTACAATTATTATTTTTAGTTTTTAATATTAATATCATTAATATTTTATTCATATATTATCTTATCTTTATAATTATTTTAGAAATTTATTATTAATATTTTTTATTTTTATTATATTTTATTATTATTTTAAAATGTTATTAAATTTATTATTACCTTAATAATTATTATTATTATGCTATATTATATAAATAATTATATTTATTTTGTTATAATATAAATGTAAATATTAATAAATTGATTATATTGAATTAATACATATTATTATAATATTATTATTATTATTATAATTTTCTAAAGTTATTAATAATTTTTTTATTTATACTTTATTATTATTTATAATTTAATTATTATTTTAATAATAATATTTTATGTTTTATTATTCTTAACACATTATATTATATAATTAATTATATTTATTTTATGATAATAATATAAATATAAATAAATTATTAATAACAATTAATTATATAAAAATATAATATTATTTTAATAGTTTCATAATTTTATTCTTAAATCTTGTTATGCTAGCAAATAAATGCGAGAGTGTAGTTTATAAGTCCATTTTTGTGTTTAATTATTTTTTTTATTTATAGATTACTTATCTTTCTTGGCATTCAAACTATCTTCGCAAATCAGCTCTATGAAGCAAACGTAACCTAAATGAAGCACTGAATCAGTTACTAAGAAAGATTTTGCATTTCGCATCTCTGTTAGTGAATCAGTGACTTCTTTGAATAACTTCTTTGCGTCCTGAACTAGTGGCAAATTAAATAATCGGAGAACTCAAACTTTGACTAAGAATAAGACATTGAGAGTCATCCCTGAAAAGTGTATTGTGAAAGATAACATTCTTTCATATAAATCAAACATTTTTTTCCATTTTTCTTTCTTCAATTGATTAGGACAAATGACCAATGGTCATATTAAGCATTGTTCAGTCTGTGTGTAATATGGAATTAACATTGTTAAGTGATTTTGTTTGTTTTCTTTTACCTTGAAGAGTGATTCTCTGTTTAATTGAGATTTTATGTTTAATTGAGCATATAATTGATTGCTTGGTTCATCTAATGAAGGGAGAAGGTAAGATTTAAGAGTAAAGATAAAAGGAAAAGAGAGGAAGAAATGTGATTTTTGTGAAAATGAGACTTAACTATTAGTTTCTCCTATAAAACCATGTTTCAGTTTATTAATAAAATATTCAAGTATTCATTTTACTTTTAACCTTTTACCTTAAGAACAATATCAAGTTTATCACAATAATAATAATAAAAAAAATTAAAAAAAAATTAATAGTAATCAAAAATAAATCTATAAGATACATTAATATTGTATTCTTATATTATCTTATCTTTATTATTATTTAGAAATTTATTATTATATTTTTTAATTTTAATTTTTATTATATTTTATTATTATTTTAAAATTTTATTAAATTTATTATAACTTTAGTAATTATTATATGGTATATTATATAATTAATTATATTTATTTTATTATAATATAAATGTAAATATTAATAAATTGATTATATTGAATGAATTATATTAAAAATATAATTATAATAACATTATTATTATTATTATTATTTTCTAAATTTATTACTAAATTTTTTATTTTTATTAATACTTTATTATTATTTATAATTTAATTATTATTTTAATAATAATATTTTCTATTTTATTATTCTTAACACATTATATTATATAACTAATTATATTTATTTTATGATAATAATATAAATATAAATAAATTAATAAAAACAATTAATTATATAAAAAATATAATATTATTTTAATCATTTCACAACTTTCTTCATAAATCTTGTTATGTTAGCAAATAAATTCATGAGTGAAAGTTTTATCTTGATTTTTATGTTTAATTATTTTTTATTCAAGATTACTTAGCTTTCTTCGCATCTAAATCACCTTCACAAATCAGCTCCTTGAAGCAAATGTATAAGATGGATTTCGCATCTCTGTCCGTGAATCAGGTGACTTCGTTGAAATAAATTCATCGCGTCATGAACCAATGGTGAGTTCAAGAATCGGAGATTTCAAACTTTGATTAAGAACTAGACAATAAGAGTCGTCCCTGAAAACCCTATTGTGAAAGATAACATTCATTCATATAAATCAAACAATTTTCGTTTTTCTTTTCTTTCTTCAAATGATTAGGGCAAAGTACCATTGGTCACATTAGACACTGTTTGGGCTGCGTGTAATCTGTAATTAATATCGTTAAGTGATTTTTTATTTTTTTTTACTTTGAAGAGTGATTTTCTGTTTAATTGAGATTATATGTTTGATTGAGCATATAGTTGATTGCTCCATTCATCTGTTCATCTCATGACGGGAGAAGGTAAGATTTCAGAGTGAAAATATAAGAAAAAAATAGGAAGAGACGATGATTTTTTGAAACTAAAACTTAACTATTAGTTTCTCCTTTAAAACCATCTCTAAGTTTATTAATAAAATAAATTATTCATTTTACTTTTACCCTTTTACCTTAAGAACAATATCTATGTTATTACAATAAAAGTAATAAAAATAATAATAACAAAATTAAAAATAAAATTAATGGAAATAAAAAATAAATCTGTAAAATACATTAATATTATATTCTTATATTATCTTATCTTTATTATTATTTTAGAAATTTATTATTAATATTTAGAATTTTTATTTTTATTATATTTATTTTTATTTTAAAATTTTATTAAATTTATTATTACTTTAGTAATTATTATTATGGTATATTATATAATTAATTATACTTATTTTATTATAATATAAATGTAAATATTAATAAATTGATTACATTGAATGAATTATATAAAAAATATAATTATCATAATAATAATAATAATAATAATAATAATATTATTATTATTATTATTTTATCATTACTAATTTTTTTATTTTTATTAATACTTTATTATTATTTTAATAATAATATTTTATATTTTATTATTCTTAACACATTATATTATATAATTAATTATATTTATTTTATGATAAGAATATAAATATAAATAAATTAATAAAAATAATTAATTATATAAAAATATAATATTATTTTAATCATTTCACAACTTTATTCTTAAATCTTGTTATGCTAGCAAATAAATGCGAGAGTAAAAATATTTTTATTCATAGATTATTTAGCTTTCTTCGCATCCCAACCGTCTTTGCAAATCAGCCCCTTGAAGCAAATTTAGCTTAAATGAAGTAGTGACTAAGAAGGATTTTACATATCTGTCCGCATATTTGTCTGTGAATCAGTGACTTCGTTGAATAACTCCATCGCGTCCTGAACCAATGGTGAGTTAAAGAATCGGAAAACTCATACTTTGATTAAGAAGAAGACATTAACCGTCATCCCTGAAAATCCTATCGTGAAAGATAAGATTCTTTCATATAAATCAAATATTTTTATTTTTTGTTTCTTCAATTGATTAGGACAAATGACCATTGGTCACATTAGACACTGTTCTGGCTGTGTGTAATCTGGAATTAATATCATTAAGTGATTTTATTTGCTTTTTTTTACTTTGAAGAGTGATTCTATGTTTAATTGAGATTCTATGTTTAATTAAGCTTATAATTGATTGCTCTGTTCATATGATGAAGAAAGAATGTAACATTTTAGAGTAAAGATAGAAGGAAAAGAGAGGAAGAGATGGTGATTTTGTGAGACTGAGACTTAAAACCATCTTTGAGTTTATTAATAAAATATTCAAGTATTCCTTTTACTTTTACTCTTTTACCTTAAGAACAATATCTAAGTTATTACAATAATAGTAATAAAAATAATAATAACAAAATTAAAAATAAAATTAATAGTAATAAAAAATAAATCTATAAAATACATTAATATTGTATTCTTATATTATTTTATCTTTATTATTATTTTAGAAATTTATTATTAATAACTTTTATTTTTTTATTATATTTTATTATTATTTTAAAATTTTATTAAATGTATTATTACTTTAGTAATTATTATTATTATTATGGTATATTATATAATTAATTATATTTATTTTATTATAATACAAATGTAAATATAATAAATTGATTATATTGAATGAATTATATAAAAATATAATTATAATAATAATAATAATATTATTATTATTATTATTATTAATTTCTAAATTTATTACTAAATTTTGTATTTTTATTAATACTTTATTATTATTTATAATTTAATTATTATTTTAATAATAATGTTTTATATTTTATTATTCTTAACACATTATATTATATAATTAATTATATTTATTTTATGATAATAATATAAATATAAATAAATTAATAAAAACAATTAATTATATAAAAATATAATATTATTTTAATCATTTTACAACTTTCTTCTTAAATCTTGTTATGCTAGCGAATAAATGCCGGAGTAAAAATTTTATGTCGATTTCTGTGCTTAATTATTTTTTATTCATAGATTACTTAGCTTTCTTCACATCTCAATCGTCTTCACAAATCAGTTCCTTGAAGCAAATTTAGCCTAAATGAAGTAGTGGCTAAGAAGGATTTCGCATCTCTGGCTGTCCATGAATCAGTGACTTAGTTGAATAACTCCATCGCGTCCTAAACCAATGACGAGTTAGAGTTAAAGAATCGGAGAACTCAAACTTTGATTAAGAAGGAGACATTAAGCGTCATCCCTGAAAACCCTATTGTGAAATATAATATTCTTTCATATAAACTAAACATTCTTCATTTTTCTTTCTTCAATTGATCAGGGCAAATGACCATTGATCACATTAGACACTATTCAGCTATGTTTAATCTGGAATTAATATCGTTAAGTGATTTTGTTTGTTTTCTTTTACTTTAAAGAATGATTCTCTATTTAATTGAAATTTTATGTTTAATCGAGTATATAAATTGATTGCTCGGTTCATGCAACGAGGGGAGTAGATAAGATTTTAGAGCAAAGATAGAAGGAAAAGAGAGAAAGAAATGGTGATTTGTGAAACTGAAACTTAACTTTTAGTTTATCCTATAAAACCATCTTTCAGTTTATTAATAAAATATTCAAATATTTCTTTTACTTTTATCCTTTTACCTTAAAACAATATCTAGGTTATTACAGGAATAGTAATAAAAATAATAATAACAAAATTAAAAATAAAATTAATAATAATAAAAAATAAATCTACAAAATAATATTTTATTTTAATTTAAATTTAATTTTATGTAAAAAATTATATTTAAAACGTATTAACAATGTAAGATAATTTATAATTTCTTAGTAAAGTTTGTGAATCTAAGAATAATGATCTAACTTATCAAAATTTATTTTAAATATAAAAGTAAAATAATAATTTTACAAATTTATCAATTAAAAATTTACTTTTTATTCATTACATTAATTAAATCATTCACGAATTTTTTTTTCACTTTCTATTATCTTTTTCTTAATCTAGATAAGTTTACTTTGTAGATCTTTTTCTTTATTCTATTATGAAATTTTCTAAAAGAATAACCTAGTAGGAAAAAAATTCAATAATTCATCTAAACAAAAGAAATTATTCAATAACATATCAATTAACATCTCAATATTTATAAATCAAACTCAATATTTACTTAAATAATCAAACCTGAATGAATAAACAATTTTCACAAGTATAAGACAGATTGTGTATATTATATGGGAAAATGGTGAGTGATTGCTTGATCATAGCTCACTTAAAAGTTAAAATGGAATTTTGGTTCTTTCAACATTATTGAGCTGAGCTCAATGATTTGGTAGGGTTAAAGGGTAAGGGTAGGTCTTACACATGGCTATTATGCAGTTACATGCATCAATGAAGTTCTTACATTACACAGAAAGAAAGAAACTGGGGCAGGCACTATCTCACTGTTGTGTCTGCCTGGAATTTTGAACTATGCAAAACCCTCCTGGGGAAGGTACTATCTCACATCTCCATAACCTTCTTATGATAAATGAATAATATTAAATGTTATAAAAACATTAACTATTATAATAAAATATATTTATCACTTACGTGAGTGTTTTAAAGATTGTCTCCAGTATCTATCACATTAAAGGAGCAATGATTAATTTCTCTGTAATTAGTCAAATAGACAATTAAAAAAATCTAAGCACTCAGAAAGTAATCTTTTTTTATTATGAAAGTAACCATGAGATATCATGTTTATGTAATAATCTCCTTGTGAAAATTTTTAGTTATTTAATGTCTTGTTAAGTTAACTTGATTATAATTTTATGGTTATAAAGGTTTCAATA
>Ga0099825_1007003_pt1 | contig 13865 bp, 7 predicted proteins | sample SiratroredBW_FD_76838 | JGI IMG/M metagenome (GOLD analysis project Ga0099825, IMG submission 76838) | Root nodule microbial communities of legume samples collected from California, USA - Siratro red BW | ecosystem: Host-associated > Plants > Roots > Nodule | place: USA: California | collected... | reverse complement strand
TTTATGAAGATCATGTCAATAACAAGAGATTAAAGGCACCACGAAAATAATGTGTTGTGTGTGTATCGTGTATATAATATATATAAATATATATATATATATATATATATATATATATATATATATATATATATATATATATATATTATTATAAACTATTTAAAAGTAATAATTTATATATGACAGTTCATAAATGATAAGATGATATAATTTTTACATTGCTAGTGGATTTAGTTTGTTCTTTTACATGTTTCTTTCTTCACTGGATAAAGAATTTTTAAAAAGTAATTGTATAATTCCTCCTCACTCTTTTCGTTATGCCATCTCACTCCCGAAGTCACGGAGATCCCTTTATCGTTTATTGTAGCAGATAATAAAGCATTTAAAATATGATACTTTTAATATGGAAATACAACTACACTATAACATGAAACATATTTTTAAGGAAACGGTTACAAACAATGAATTTAATTGCTATTGTAGATTTTTTTACACTAATAATAGATTGTTGTTTATGGTAAAATTGTTGGTTTTGTAATAAGCTTATTACCTTAAAATTATACATAAAGTAAATTATAATGGATGAAGTGTCAAATATATTGTCATTGTAGGAAATTTAAATTGAAACAAAATTAAGTTGTTTATTCGTTTCTTTAAATAAAAAACTAGCTACCCTCTAAAATACTAACATTAACATATAAAATACGTTATTTTAATAATATTTTTAATTAGAAAATAATGAGTTGTACAGAAAATGAGTTGCTAAAGATCTATAGCTAATTTCATTAATCTACTATAAAGAATAATGGTTCATGGCAATTCATGCGCCTTAATAATATATAATTGTTATTTATCAAATACCTACTTTCTCTTTTTTTAACGAACAACTACTTTCTCTTATTTCACTTCTCTTACTCCATTTCATATTTTCTTTTCACTTTTTTACTTTCTCTTTTCTTTTTTAATCTCTCTTTTTTCCATTCATATATCAAAAAATTATAGAAAGAGTATCAATTAGATATATGTATGAGTATCTATATCATTACTATATAATAATTAATAATTAATAAAGGAAAGTATGACCATTCCGCATGTAGTTGTTTTTTATGTTCAATTTCTCTTTGTATCGTCCTTTTCTTTTTTTCATCAATGGCACCATTTCTTTCTTATAATTGTCACTCCAAACTACCCTTACTTAAATAAAATGAATATGATATTAACTTTTACGGAATTATAATTCTTTATTGTATTCTAGAATTTTAACTTTAGAAGTAACCTGGAAACATTCTTTACAAATTTACTTTAAAATGATTTAGTAATTATAGAAATAAACCCTAAAAATAATTTGCGTGTGACTATTTGTATTTGACAGATAATATCTAAATTAGTTAAGTATGAATATAAATAATATTTGACTTTTCTTTTAAATTAAATAAAAGACAAGAACAAATATACCTTGTTTTCATCTTCATCTTAAATTATTAAGTCACTTTTAATTTATTACGTACTCTATTTTGAAATCTATATGAATATAATTTATTCATTTTTATTTGATGTGTATTTCCTTGTGTTGAATTATTGATATGTTATATTTCCTTTATTTTAATTTTAATTTTTGTATAAAAATTATTTAATAAATATTTAAATAAATACAAATACAAGTATACATATATTCATTACCTGAAGTAGATACTAATAAAAAAAATTTCATACTCATCAAATATCACGAGATTGTATATGAATTTTTATCTTAAAAGAGATGATTTGAATCAAAACTTATTATTTTTCTTCCTTTCCTTTTTCCAATCTCTCTTTCTTTTCATTCATATATCTAAAAATTAAATAAATAGATTAAAGATAGAAAGAGTATCAATTAGATATCTAGATGAATATCTATATCATTACAATATAATAAATAACAGGGAAAAGTATGACCAACAACACTAATTCCGCATGTAGTTATTTTTATTTTTTGCACTTTCTCTTTGTATATTTCTTTTTTTTCATCAATGGAATCATTTTTTTTTATAATTGGCATTCTAAATTACTTTTACTTAAAAATAAAAATGAATATGATATTAATATTTATGAAATTATAATTCTATAATTTATTAAACTTTCTTCCAGAATTGTATTTTAAAAGTGACTGTAAACCTTCTTTACAAATTTGCTTTAATATTTTTAGCAACTTTAGACTTAAATCTCAAAAAATAATTCGGATGTCACTTCTAAAGTAAACAGAATTAATTTTAAAGTCAGATTAAATCAAAAGATGATGCCATTTGAAAAAGAACGATTTGGTGGACACATACCCAATCATTCAATGCGGCGATCCAGAGAATGGCCCGCCAAATGGACGGTCCTGGTTGAAGGACTGGTGGGCCATATCGCAGAGGATCATTAATTAAGTCTCTGATGCCAGCAACTGCTCCATGAAAAGGAGAAAAAAAAAAAAACTTCAAGAAAGAAATAGAAAAATGAGTTTCTTTTTAATTTATACACCCAATTACCTCTTTTTTCTAATACTAAGGTCTTGTGATTATGCATTTTGATATTTTTTTTTATACTTCAATTTAGTGTTTTTTTTTTGTTAAAATTAGGTTCTATTTTAATTCTATATAATATTTAAGTCATTATACTTTTTTAACATGAGAAGACACTTCTTGTGTCTAGACAGCAAACTATACTTGCCCATTTTCAAGTCATGCACAGTTTATCACAGAAAATAATTTGTTAAATGTCAGAGAGAAGCTTGATCATTATAAATGTAAAAAGAAAATGAAGAAATATTCCATCAATATAATTGAAACTTGATATGGAAAATGTTTGGTGAGTAAAAATATATCTAAACCAGTTTTTATAATGTTTTAGACACAAGAAAAGTATTATAAAAGAGAAAAGAGCACTCTCTATATTTATATATAATAAAATGAATAATTAGCTAAGTATGTATAAATTATTAAAGTAATTTTTTATAAGATTAATATTTGTTCTATAAGAAAATGAGGAATGATCGACCTGTTAGTCAGTGATATTGTACATTGGTTTGGGCGATAAGCAGCAGCTGGATCCCACCATGGAGCCAACACCTGGAACCGATAAGGTCTTGCAGACCCCACCATTCTACTACACCCATCTCTCTAAATTCTTAATCATCCATTCTCTAAACCTCCACATTCATGGCCAAGATTTAGAGTAAAACCATTCTACAATTTTAACATTCACACTACCCTCACTCTTCCACTGTTTCATTTTTCCCTTTGCTAAACTGTTTCATCCCTTTTACTATTGAAAAGAAAAACACAAATGTTGTTAATTGAGAAGCAAGTTAATTAAACTTACCAAGTTATGATGATGGAGATGTGAGTTGGTTTCTTTCTCTTCTGAGAATAAAAAGCATAAAATTACAAATCAAAAGGCTTTCGGAAAAAAAAGGAAGAGAAGAAAAGAAAAGCCAATTGCACAAACAATGATGATAAGATATCGTGTAGTGAAATAAAGCCAAATAATATCCAACTGTTAAATAGTGTCATCTCTCTCTCTCTCTCAAACCCTAAAAAACCCTCTTCTCTTCCACCCATCACCCATTCTTCCACCTCTTCCAACATATTAACCACACCAAAGAAATAGGAAAAAAATAATAATAATGATAATGATTATCATTTCAAAATAAACAAAACTCAATTTCGTAGGGCAATAATAACCAAACCTCACGTCACGTTGTGTTAAAACACCAAACTAGTACACATGTAGGAATCGAAGAAGACGTTGGTGGATTTGATCCTCTTGCGTTAATTATCATCATGCCGATCCTCGCTTCCACCGTGATGTGACTGTGACTCACTCGCCTGAGATTCCGAAACGCCAATGACCGTCCGGTAAGGGTTCAGCCCCGAAAGCATGCTCAAATGCCCTTCGTTCATGTTCCCACCAATCCCCGAAGACCCTAATTGTTGACCTGGTAAAAGGGCCATCGGGGTCGGAAAGTTCATGAAATGCAACCCACTTGACATGTTTCCTCTATACAAAGCACTGTTACTCACACCGGGGAATGTCCACAGAGGAGCTTCACCACTCACACCTTGGCTATTGGAATTCGCCACCATCCATATATTCGCCGGAATTTGAGCATGGCTCGCCGGAATTGTCCCCGAGGTGCTTGACTGCATCAAATAGCTTCCAACTTGGTGTTGCATGGTTGAGGATAGGTCTTGCTCCAAGGGCCGTCTTTTCCTTCCCAAACCCTCCTCGTTGTTCTCCGAGGACAAGTCTAGGGATGACGAATCGCGCAATTCGTGCTTGGGCTGGAACATGGAAGAGGAGATGGGGTTGTTGGATTGAAAATTGAGGAGTGTGGTGGAAGTGTTGGTGTTTTCAAGGAACAGGCTTCTCCGGGGTTGGAGAGAGAAGTTGGAATTGAAGTAGTTGGATCGCAGCTGGGAGGGGACGGACATGGAGGAGCCGGAGCTCCGGTGAGATATGTTAAGGGAAGTGAAGTTAGCGGGGATGGTGCCGGTGCCGGTGGCGGCGATGACTGACGGCTCGGCCTGCTGGAGGAGCCACTCTATGGTCTCGCCGTCAGACTTGTGTCCGAGCTCCCGCGTGAGCTGGAACACTCTGGCGGCGCAGAGAGCAGGCATTCGAATTCGGCGGCCGCGGCCGTCGACTTTGGTGTGGCGGTCTTTCGTGGAGGTTCTTTTGGGAGGCGGCTTTTTGGGGGAGGCTTCGGAGGGTGTGGGGAGGAGGGTGGTGTTGTTGTTGGATCGGGTGGAGTTGGAGGTGGAGGGTTCGGCTGAGATGGCTAGGGAAGGGTATGGGGAGGAAGTGGAGCAAGAAGAGGGGTCTTGGTCTTCTTTCTTCTCGAGGAGTTGGAATGGGAAGTTTTGTCGGTGTTGGTGGTGGTGGTGGTGATGGTGGTGGTGGTGGAAATCATCACCTCCCTCCATGATCGCATGGGAAGGATTAAGGTTGTTTTTTGTTTGTGTTGTGGTTGTTTTTATGGAACAGACTGTGATCAGTGAGTTTATGGTTTAATGTCTGTGCGGTGGGTCTTTCTCATCAGTGGGTGTGTGTCTAGGTTTCTTTTTTAGAGCAAGGGAAGGAATTTGCTTTGCTGTGGTGTGATTTGAGAGAGAGAGAGAGAGAGAGAGAGAGATAAGAAGAGAGGAGCTGGGAGAGGGCATGAGCTTTAAGAAACAAAGATAATGAGTGGGAATTATATGGGTGAGCTTTAAAAAGCATGATTTTTCTGAGAAAAGAAAATTGCTTTGTTGTTGGGTGTGGCTTTTGAATTGTATAAGCGTATAAAATGTGTTTTGTTATGATTTATAATCCGTATGTCCAGTTGTATGGGGAGGTAGGTTTGTGTAGTGTTGATTTTGAAATGGTGAACGTGGAAAAATCAAAGATTTTATGGTTTATAATTTAGTGATTGAAGGGAGGGAGTTGCCCTTTTTATTGTGGTTGGACAGGCTCTTTGGTTCAGACTCCACGTGAGGTGCTCTTTTTTATCATTCAATCCATAAAGACAATGGAGGGCGTGGTGGGTCCCAATCCCAAGTCAAAAAATTGAAAGACCTGGAAAGGAAAGATTATCCGGTGGGACCCCTCTCATTCCAGTAATCATTTCGTTTTGCCTTTGGCCTTTGCCTTTTGTTCTGCACCTTTGTTGGGGAACTTTGGGATTCCTCAATTGGCCTTTGCCATTTCCCCCACCCTAAAAACAAGGGCTCTTCCATTTCTCAATTCCATTTAGTGGAGTTTAGCATCATCTGCAACTTACACAACAACCTAACCTTTTCTAACATCTACACTCACATATATATATACCAAACGTGTCTTCACTATTAGTTACCTAGGGCATTCATTCAATTGCTTTATAGACCAACGCTGCTAAGCATCTTAGAATTGATTGCATGTATATCTTTAGATATACCCAACAACCCCTTTTCTCTATTTTTAAGCTTTTAAAGTTGTCAGCAACTCAAAAAGAATTCAAATTCTCAAAGAGGAGCAAGTAAATTCAGTAAGACTGAAAGCTATGTAAGCTTTCAGTGCTCAACACTCATCTGCATAACAAAATAGACATAATAATTAATACCCACTATCACATTCTAAGGAGACTTCCACAATTATATATCGATTTGTGGAGTCAATTCTTACGTACAAGTTTTTTTTAAGAGATTTGTTTCATAACCTTTTTTTTACGCCCGATCTCTTTGTACCTTTTATTAAATATTAAATTTCTTGATCGCGATGGGAGAAAAGGAGAGCAAAGAGGCTCTTTTTCTATGGACGTAAGAAAAATTATGATAAGCCATAATCAAGTTTCTTGCATAAATTATGATAGATGTATATGGTAGTTGTTAGGCTTTGTTTACAATTTTACCCTCGATCAAAAATATTGAGGCCTACCTATAAAATTAACGACTTCAAACTCCAATGCATCGAATTGATATTATCCGCAACATATTTGGTGCAAGTAGCGTTACATATGTGGAGCATCTATCCGCTCCTGCTCCTGTTATGTTAATATTGTTGATAGGAGACATCATTAAATAATACAAGAAAGAAAGAAGCACCTCCTTAAAACTAGGGACAAAATGTAAGAGCAACAACATATATAATGGGTTAAATTATTTAAAGAATCAAGAGAAATTATAGAGATAACAATTTTAAAATAGTCTAGCTATGGGCCTTAGGATTTGTCCTAAAGACTTGTTTTAATACAACATTTAATACTTAGTATGAGACTAGATTACCTTCCAAAAATAATAGGAAGGACACATGATTATAAATGAGTTTAGAAATACAACAACACAAGATAATAACAAGAAAAATCCTCTAACATGCAAACAATTATGGATACTATAAGAAAAATTAAGAATAACTGGTAGAGATTATAGCAGGGTTAAATTGGAAACGCAAATAGTACCAATTAAACCTATTCTAGAACTATATAAAATTATTCAGGAAATTAGAGTGAGGCAAACCCATTCTAAATTGGACACTAGCTAAAAAAAAAGATATAGTGTCAACTAATGCAATGAAGAATGAATCTTTTTCTCAATTAATTAAAAGAGATAGCAACAATGTGTTTTGGGATCCACTTGGTATTAGGAGAAAACTTTTTACTATTTATTGTAGATGTATCAATCATTATTATTTATTATTTTTAATAGCCAATACACATTAAATATATTTATTTATTATTTTTCATAAATGCGTTTGGCTGATATATATATATATATATATATAGAGAGAGAGAGAGAGAGAGAGAGAGAGAGAGAGTATAGATGCGTGGTGTGGGCTTGGCTAATTTAATTTAGTAAGAAAATTAATAAGTTAAAATTAAAAATATTTAATTATTTATGATAATTATTTTTTGAAAAAGTTAGCTTATATCAAAACAGTGTATATAAATATATGTTTCGATTTAAACTTAACTATGTCGCGTGTTTTTATTTATTAGTCAATATTCATATTGTAATGGTGCATGTCATCATTCATGATGATTAAATAGTTTTATTTATTTTTTATTTTGTTATAGAACTGTGTGATACCAATAAGAATTAGTTAGGGATGACTAGAGTCAGAGGTTAAGTTAATTAACCACTAAACTAGACATTCTTTGACTATTAGGTGCTTTTTATGTAACACTTAACCTGTTGTAAACGAACTGTATTGTCCATTTAATTAGAGAATAGAAACTTAAGGAATATCAAAAATTGTAGCACCTACATGTTATAAATGGACTATTATATTTTCCAGTCCAGTGTTAATAATTGACAATTTTTCAGAAAATATAAACCTAGGAAATATAAAAAATTGGAACAAAACTACAGGATACAAAGAAACCTAATCTATGAAACTTGTTAATGATATCATAACAAGCTATAAAACTTAAATTCAGAAAGTAAAAAACATTCAAAGCACACTAAATCTACATTACATATTAAAAACTACACAAGGCATTTTTATTAAACACCTGCAAGACTATCACTAGACATTTTTACAAATACCTTCTAGACTTACACATACTAATGGATTTTAGGAAATATTTGGTAACACATAGCATTTTGACAAACATATACAAATTATAAAACTGAAAATGATACAAGAATGCACTATTTCTACCGAATGAAAATGATACAAGAATACACTGCTTCTACCGAATGAAAATTGAAACAAGACTCAAAATGAACAAAAACATTGGCACAAATGACTAGAATACCTAAGGTACTATAAGTGATGGTTCAAGTAAGAACAAATGATTTTTGTCAAAGAACAAGAAATATTACCACATCAATCTATGCAAAACATTCAAAGACATGTAAAATATGATGTGAACAACACGAAAGTTGAAAGAAAATGGGAAGACTATCTCTTAAAGAACTTTGGCTCTTTATACCATATGAAGGAGCCTAGACCTTGTGTCATTCCTTGTTCTTCTTCCTTCATTGTTTCCGATTTGTTTTTATTGCATGGAGAAGGATGAAGATGGCGGAAGCATGAAGGAAGTGCAGAGAAGGTGTCACAGTTTTTGTAGATGGTATGTGTTTAGAGTCTAAGTGAGGTTAGGCCAACATTCTAAGAGGAGTCTACAAGTTCTTAAGAAGAGAGACTATTCTAAAAGAAACTCTGACAAGTAGAAAATACTCCAATTTTAAGAATAATTTCATTACTCCAATCAAAGTTAAAATTTGCGTAGCCAAACACTCTTATTTATAGTTCTTTGGGACGTTTAGCTTATAACACAAGCTTTCAAAAATCCTTACTGCTCACAATGACATGTGGCAACAGTAGCTCTTGGAGCAAGCTTCAGAATCATCTTAATTCACAGGCTCACATATGACAAAGATAACTTAGAGCCCAAGCTTCAATATCCTTTCCAATGAGAGGTGGACAAGTGTCATAAGCACTAATTACATGAAGAAGTGATACCTAACCCTAGCTTGTCATGAAAGTTAAGGTTTTTATCCAAACTTATCGTCCAAGCTACTCCAAACCCTAGCTTGCACCCAAGTCTCTCTCTTAGGGTTAGGTTATTTAACCTAATCTATGTTTGATACAAATACAAGATTCAAAATGAATTCCTATACTATATGGCCTAAAATACAAGACTTGAATAAATTCCTAAACTACTTTGTATAAATTTTATAAATAGAGGTTTTATAATCTTAATACTCCAAAAATCAATCTCTAGAGGATGTCTTCAAGTTGAACTTGAGCCCAAAAGACTGAGTGAAGGCACAAATAGATTCTAATAGGCCCAAACTCCCAATAAGTTTCTCATCAAATATGTGTCTCTGTGACTTCTTTATTCTTGATTATAATCTTCTAGATGGATCTCCATCACCTTCTTTACTATTTTACATCATCTACCTTATTTTTTCTCAGAACAATCATTGCTTGAAAATTGATTGTAGGCACTAATTGATTGAATTTACTATTAGATCTGTTAGAAGACGACTTGAGGTTAACTTTTCTTTATCTATATTATCATATATTTGGTATTAGATGGTCTAGTACTACGTATTTAATTTGATTGTAGAAACCATAGTGATCAAAATTGGCGTTGTTGTTAGAAAATCCAATTTAAATTTGGTTAATAGTTTTCTTATTTATCTGTAATTTTTCATAATTTTATGTTTATCTACATATTTTTTCTCCTTTTTGCGTATCTTGTTTTCATGCTAACATCATTTTTATTATAAACCTTTCATTCTACTTGTGTAGTTTTCCAATTTTTGCATTTTTATTTCAAAAATAAAAAATTTAACTCAAGCATCTAATATGTACTTTCTACTCAATTTTCTTTAAAGCGTCCAATAGGTTGTAATATATTCATGTATGTATATATGTGTTTATTTGGTGAATTAATAGTGTAAATCTAATTAAAAAATTGATTGGATATACCATAGATTAACTAAATAGTTTAGTCTACTTGATATTTCTGCTGATAGAAAATTAAATCTTTAATTTTCTAAAAAGTACAACAAAATAAACTCTACACGAATTTATTTATTTAAGACTTATTTAAGATCTTCCTTATTCATATATCATCAATTGGAAATCTTTGGAAGAAGCTCAAGTAACTAGGAAAAGATAAATTTGGTGAAGAGATTTAAAAAATATTTGTGAAAAGTTGTTGACAAAGCATTGAACAGAGGAATATGAGATGCGTCAAATACTCAACTTTGGAAAGACAAATAACAAGAAAAAAAAAAGAGAAAACACTATCAGAGAAATATAACAAACTATACTTAATATAAAAATACAATCACGCTATACTTATAATATGGGGGTTTGTAGGAGATTAAGATGGAGAAGGAAACTTTTTAAATGGGAAAAGGTAGTTATGTAGAGGATGGTACTGAAATAGATACTATAACTATGTAAAGGAACAAGAAGGACAAATGGTTGTGGGGAGAAGACTGAAAAGACTATTACTTTATCTTAATCTGCCTATTGTTTGATTCAGGATTTGAAAATAGGAGAACAACAACAGGAGAAGTTTTCAAGAAGTTATGGAGTTGCAAAATGTCACCAAAGGTGTTGTACTTCGGTTGGAGACTTTTAAGTAATAGATTCTCAAGTAAGAATAATTTAAGAAAACGTAATGTGTTGCTTTTAACTAACCAGTTGTCATGTCCTTTCTGCCAAGAAATAAAGGAATTTGAAGAACACACTTTTTTCACATGTACAAAAATATTTTTCAGTTTAGAGTTCTTGTTATAGTTAGGTGGGTTCGAGTAAGGTTTTATATTACAATGTTGTATTAAACTTCATTCGTCATAACTTTGGTGGGATGAGAGAAACTTTGTGTGTTCAAAGATAAAGTTTTTGATGGTGTTAAAGTTGTCCATGATGTTAAGTTTCTTTGTTGGACATGAAATAACAGATTAAATCCCAACAATGGCCTAATGTTCATCCTTTGTGAAAGAAGCCCAGGGTCTTGTCCTCTAATGTAGTAGTATTGTTATCCCTGCAAGTATATTGTTCTTGTTTGGTTGTGTTTGTTATTTGATTATGAAACTTTTGGTTAAACCCTATTTATTTAGTTTGTAAGTAAATAGGTTATAATCATACCTTTTATTTGGATTCCTACCTCTTTTGTCTTTGGGTTGGTACCCTTTGTATTAAATATATATAAAGTTTGTTGTTTGTTGGAAAAAAAAATCTATTCCCACATTAAAATTTATTATAGATACTTAATTATAAAACTAAAGAACACTTTAAGAATATATTAAACTAATAAAAAATAGTTATAAAACGACCGAAACCTATTTAAACTTTGCATTTTGTAACAAATAAAAACCTATATTTAAATAAATAAAACTTTTTATTCCCAATGGTGACAACGGAAATAAAATTTTTTATTCCCAGTGGTGACAATGGAAATAAATGGGTGATGGTGACAAGAAGAGATGTCAATAAATAAAAATAGATTGGAATGAGAAAAATAAAGATGCTATTAGAATCCGTGATTCAGACGAAAACAATGATTAAGCTTATTTGTATTTGAGTTCCATAAAATTAAGCTTAATTCGAAATGTGATTCCAATCGTAATTATCTCCGAAACGTTATATAATTGAAAACAAATTTAATATCTTTACATTCCATTTTTTACAAACACATTAATCTTTGTTTATATTTATCTTCCTTTTCTATGACATTGTTTACTTTATTTTATTTCTCCTTTTTTTATATCATTTCTTCCATTGAATACACAAACTGCCTAATATTATCCATTAAAAAGCACGTACACCAACATAGTAACTAGCTGTTCTTTTCTTTTAATATATGATTTTTTTTCCTTAATTGGTAGTGGTGTTTATAATTACGCTTAACATTTGATAATCCAACTCAGAATGATTATGATGTAATAAATATATTATAAATACAACCATGCTTAAGATTTAAGGGTTCAATCAGAAAACAAATAGATAATGAACACGCATGAAGAACTTGTAGCAACTCATGCTCTCGATCGACACTTATCTTCTTCTCCTTAATCAGGACCACACGCAGTGATATCGTTTTCGTTGCATTTATGAACAGGCTTTAGTTACTTGGTATGGAACTGGGCATTGACCAGAAAACTAGTTGGAGAAAAAAATATTAAAGTGACACTTTGAGTTTGTGATATGTACATAAAAATTTGAAACAAATGGGGCTATCCTTGTGCTAACGATGCTTGGTTCGAAGATGACACTGAATCTTTTCCCCTGAATATATCCAAAATTTTCCTTTTTCCCTTTTCAGCTTCACAGTTATTCTTCTAGTTACACGGAATTGAATCAAACAAATTTATTTAGTTAACAAGTTCTTGGTGGTTATTATGCATTTACACTCACATCCTATTTTTTACTTTACAAATAACGAAATGTATATATTGAATCAATTTATCCAGCAATAAAATTTTAAATTATTTATAGTTTTTCCCTGACTAAAGAAGAGTACATATATGGAAAAAAAAAATCTTTGATATATGTGGCAAAGTCTATGATGAGGAAGTAATATTATGCATACTCAAGAATGGGAAAAGGTATGAATTTAGAATTTTAGAAAAATGAAATCTCTTAAAATGTAACTTTGAAGAAGTAAAAGGGTGGTGAGAATAAGAAAATGAGTTGTGTAACTTGAGAAATGCACATCACGAATAACGACAAATAAGGCCAGCCGCGGATAGAAATTAGGTCAATTTTGGATTGCATGTAATCAATGATTAATTTATTGTGATATAACTGCAAAAGTAAACAAGCATCATAATTCAATGCTAAATCCAATTAACCGGTTTGTATAATCTACTTTTAACTTAAATTTGTCATTATGCAATCACTTTGTTTGACCCAGTGCAATTAACCATTAAAAAATTGCATCCGATTACTATAACTGTGAGTTGATTGTAATACCAAAACGATTGACTTAAGATAATCATAATAACAGACATAGCTTACTGCATGTGAACCTTTTGTAATTAGTGAAAAAACAATTCGAAATTATCAGTTGTAGTTTTGTTTTACTCGTACTTTAGGCAATAAATTTGAAATTTCAAATTAGTGTCCATGAACAAGTCCAAAAATTTTTAGGACGCAATACCAAGTGCCCACGTGAGATTCCTCAGCTTTTTACCCCACAAACGTAAAAGTTGTTGTCGCCAAATTACATGCCAAGAATTGCAAAGCCTAACATCGAGACAAGTTGACAAAAACTAAACGCTCTTGATAACGACTCAAGTTGAGAAGTAAATTTGGATTGTCAAAATCAAACACGTCTCAAATGTAGAATTTTGATTTCTAAATAAGCAATGTAGAACTCAGTTACGATAATGATTGTAGTGTTTTTATTATTGTCTAACTTGTTTGTAAAGCATAATTAAAGGCATGGAGAGATTAGTTTATTTATGTTGGTGTATGAGGTTGATGATTAGAGGGAAATATTAATGGTTGTAAAGAGGAGATGCTAATTTTGAGCCATAATTATGAAGTAATGTATTATGCATAATAAAGCATGATTTGATGAGGGTAGAGGTTAAAGGATATGGTGGAGCAGGTTTGAAAGCAGAGAAGTGGACCAAGAAGATATTAGCCATGCATTGCTGCCTTTTCTGCGACCACATGCCTTGCTACTTATGTATGCCATATTGAAGAAGACAGCCTACCCTCGACCATATAAACCCCATATAATATATATACACATCTATACTTACTTCTATCTAATATCTTATATTTTAGTTTTCACAAACTATTTTTGTTAGTTGTTTATACAAATTGCTTCTTGCACTAAATTGTTTTTTAATATATCAATAATATTCTTATTATTTTTATAAAATTTATATATTAAATAATTTGTGTTCTTT
>Ga0099825_1007002_pt1 | contig 13867 bp, 8 predicted proteins | sample SiratroredBW_FD_76838 | JGI IMG/M metagenome (GOLD analysis project Ga0099825, IMG submission 76838) | Root nodule microbial communities of legume samples collected from California, USA - Siratro red BW | ecosystem: Host-associated > Plants > Roots > Nodule | place: USA: California | collected... | reverse complement strand
TATATATATATATATATATATATATATATATATATATATATATATATATATATAATGGATTTCGATAAAGCATAATCGATTACATATATAAAACGAATTACACGTATAATCGATTACGAATATATGTAACCGATTATATATATTTTTATAATTATTTTAAAACTTTTAGTTTATAATTTAATTATTATATAATTAATTATTATATATTTTAAAATAAAAATAATTTTGTTTTATTTAATTATAATTAAATTAAATGATTTTAGTTAATAAAATAACTTTTTCTCCACCAAATTTTCTTATTAAAGAAGAGAAAGTTTTGAAGAGTTTTTTTTTTTTTCTCGATTTTTGTATTTTATTTTCTCGTTTTTCTAACTTCATGCTGCTTTCTTCGCTCGCTCTCTCTTTCCATTGTTAGAAACAAACGATGCCTTAAAGATGCTTTGGAACAGGTATTCAGCCTTGCTTTCTCTTACTGTCCCTTATATTCTATTGACGATGAAAGGCATTATGCATTTTTCAGTTACCTGATTATTGATTTTTAACTCCCTCTGCTTATGTCTATAATTAGGCTTCCGAGTCCTATTCGAAGGGGAGAACTTCTCTAGAAGAATATGTCTCTTTTTTGAAGTCTACTGTTGTTGGACTTGGTGTTCTTGTGGAAGCTGTAGGGATTGGTAAGGGGAAGGAAGACCTTACCAGCCCAACCATGCAACGTGCAAAGAAAACGCAGGCTTGTTCTATATGTGTTAGCAAAGGTTGGTCTTCTCTAGCACCCTGTGATATAATCAAACATTTGATTGATGAACCCATCAAAGCCAAAAGTAATGATATATTCTGGGAAGCTGTTTAGCCCCGCTTAGTGGCAAGAGGTTGGCACTTGGAGAAACTAAAAAATGAAGGCCATCTTAGCTCCAAAAGTTTTGTGGTCTTTCTTTACCCTGGTGTTAAGAGGTTTTCAAGGACTGTAAAAGTTGATCATTACTTTGACTCTGTCTGTTAAGCAAAGTAATAGCTGAATTCTTAAACTTGAAGCTGTAAAAATAAAAGTTGGTGGCGGCAAAGAGCAAGAGGCAGAAAAACAACCTAGTCAAACAAACCACAGGAAAGAACATTACACCAAGAGAGACAGAAGCTGCTATGGTATACAGCAAAGAGAATAATAGTAATGCTGATTGCATGAAAGGCCAAAAAGAAGTGAATGTTAAGTCTGATAATGATGATGCAAACAAGATGACAGAAAACTGTGAAAATCAGCTAACCTGTGTGTTTGATGGCAATCAACTAAAGAGAACCATACGACGTAAATTCAAGCAAAGAAGAAGATCAGATTTTTCAGATCTTGCACTTCCCCATCAAACTGTTAAAACTTTTTACATCGGCTAAGGTTGAGACAGGCCACATTTTTGAGAATTCCTCAGGAAGAACAGGATCATAAAAACTGGAACACTCTCAGTCATCATGCATCCCGGATGCCAACAAGAAAGCCAGTTATGAACTTGGTCATCAGCTGGACGTGACTTTAATAATTTCTTCAGCGGAAGGAAGTGCAGAATTAGAAAACCAAAGAAGAAATATTAATAGAGCTTGTCTTAACAAATTGGAGAAACGTGAACCACAACATACTATAAACTTCAGTGAACCTCAAGTTCTAGAGGCTGAATTGATGGCAACAGCTGAAGAAGATAAACAGGACAAGAAACGAGAAGATATAATTCTCAAGAGGAGCACAAGAGACAGACTATTAACCATTAGAGCATTGGAATCTTTAACAAACAAATTCTTGCTGCCACAAAAGAAAGGGAGAAGCAAAGACACCTTCCCACTTAAAGACTCCTTAGATAAAACTTGGAACGCGGCAGGGTTGGCGACAGAGGTCTAAAGAATGTTATGTAGTCGTCATGGACTCCATATTCAATAGAAAAACAACAATTGAATGAATATTCTTGTATAAATGAAAAGTATTGGCTAGCCTTTAGATTATATTAAATGGTAGTGGTATTTTATTCTAGGAATTTCATAAGTTACTTGTCATGATGAGGTTGGAAATTTATGTATCTCCTCTCTGACTTGATTACATTTTAAAGTTACCAGACATAATAATATACAGGATTTTCCCATTGGGAAAACTTGATGACATTAATGTTTGTCTGCATTTTCTGGTAATTGTAGTTTCATGAAATCGTGCTCAGAGGTAAATGAATTTAAAATCATAATATTTGTGTACCACTTTTATGTGACTTTTCTTGATTAAATACCAAATTAGTGGCCTGTCAGAAACTGGCTTTTGAAAACATCTTTAAGGTCAAATGCCGGACACTCTTTTTGTTTAAGTGAGTGAATTCATATAGTAAACCAGATAAGCATATCCATTTTTTTTACATGCTGTTCTCTCTTTTTTTGTTTATTCATGTTTTAGCAAAGTCCTCATGTTTCTTCAAGATTTTGTATTTCAGATTGTTTAAGCATTATTTTTCAGTTTTCCACTAACTGTGTGATCTTCAACATGTCATCAAGTGTAATTTAGGGAGCAGTACTAGAAACCTATTAATATAAAGTGATTGTGAATTGATGGTTCAACAAAGTCTAATATGAGAATCTAAATGATATTCAGGAATGAAACCTGATATGAATATATCTAATAAATGATAAATAATTAGTATGTCAGAATCATTAGATATTCTATTAGAGTATATTAACGGATAATAAATATTTATTATGTGAGAGTTATTAGCAATTATGTTAGAGTAATTATTTTGTTATAATTCTGTTATTCGGTGTACTCCATATGTAGAGTATTTTCTTTCATCAAGGAAATAAGAAAAGAGATATATTTTCACTCTCATATTCTGTGTTCTTTTTCGTTCATTTCTGTTCATTTCTTTATTTTCCTACCTGTGGTTAATATGATATCTTTATTATGGTGTCAGAGAGTTCTCTAACCGAGAGAACTTCACTTTTGTTCCATTTGCAAGAATTCATCATTTATAATGACTTCAGAAGTGTCATTATTTTCAGTAATAAATATGACTACTTCGACATTCGATAATCCACTAAATCTCTTGAATGATTCTTCCAATATATATATTATGGTTTCTTCGTCAGAAATTCTCATAATTCTCAAGTCAAGAGATGGACTAAGGATGACAAGCATTATAATAGTAAGAGATACACATCTTGTGCTTAAAGAGGTCACACATTTGATGAATGTCATCGCTTACATGGTTTTCCACCAAACTACAAAAGGAGAAAATTCTTTATTAACAATGCCACTACAATTAAAAAGGCAAATGAGAGTGAGGTACTTACAAACCAAATCTCAACAGTCTTCTAGTTTTAGTTTGACCAAAGAGCAATATAACTCTCTCCTGACTCTTTTTCAGCAATCTCAATCTCAGTTAGCTACAACTGCTAGCACTGAACATCATCAAATTTCCAATACATCTACAAGTATCATCTGTAATCTAAAATCACTACCAAAATCTGTCCTTTGGATCTTAGATTCAGGTGCCACTCATCATATTAGTTCATCTCTAGAGAATTTTGCTATATATAGAATTATTCTTGATATTCCTATCAAGTTACCTAGTGGAACTACATTTTATGAAAACATTAAAGGCATTATCATCTACTACATTCATTCTGCATAATGTACTATACATATCAAGATTTAACTTCAATCTCATTTAAGTATCTCAAATAGCCATAAAATCTGATTGTTCCATTAGGTTTACTGATCAAGTATGTGAAATACAAGACAATCATACTATGAGGATGATTGGTTTTGCTAAGATGCACCATAGACTCTATGTTCTTGAAAACCCTAAGGCACCAGGAAAACACTTTGTCCCAAATTCTTCAATTTCAATAAATTATGTGTCTGTTAATAAGGTGAATGATTGACATTTTAGACTAGGTCACTTGTCTAAGAACAAACTATTTGTATTGTCATCAAAGTTTGATTATATTTCTATCAAAACATGTGATGATTTTTGTCAAATATGTTCACTTGCTAAACAGAAAAGACTTCCATTTCCTGTAAGCACTTCTTCAAGCAATAAAATTTTTTATTCGTTAATATGGATATTTGGGGACCATTAGCTATTACTTATGTGGATGGACATAAATATTTTTTGACTGTTGTGGATGATTTTTCTAGGCATACTTGGATTTTTCTTTTGAAAACTAAATCATAAGTATTTTTCTTTTGCATGTAGTCTTAGAGACATAAAAAATGATTCTTGTTTGCTTTGGATCCCTCAATGTGGGACTTAGACTCACACTTGAATACCTAACACTAAGGTTATGTTATGATAATTGATTAGAACTGTATGTTATATATTTAGTTATCCTTGCAAGTAGTAACCTATAGTCTTTTATAGATGATTCTCCTCTTAAACAAGTAAGAGATTCTAAATTGGAATGTCTATGTAGATACCGGTTTCTATGTTCAAATTGAGTTCTTAAGATTTTGATAAATGAATGTGAATGTGATTGAGAAAATTGTGTACATTTTCATTTGACAGGTCTGGATTGATTTTGAATGTGAAATGAGTAAAAATGATTGATTGATAATTTTTAGTTTTAGTTTAATGGTAGTATTAGAAGTCGGTATTATGAATGTATGTAGTTTATTTCATGGTTTGAGAGTTGATTGACTCATCTATATGTATATGGGTAAATGATCTGTAACTATTAAGAAAATGGAATCTTGAATGTGGTTAGGGTATTTGCGTCAATTTGATGAGCCATGATCTAGAATTAATTTTGAAAGTATGTAAGTATTATGATTTACCTCATTGAGTTCATACTTGTTTTGGAGAGGAATGAGTTTTTGAAGGGAACTTACTGGTAGTTTGATAAAAATGAAGATTTGAAATGGTATATGATTGTGAAATAAGGAGAGTAAGAGATTAATTGGACGGTGAATCGAGTGAGCACAAGATGTTCTGAATTATGCAGCTGCGCCGGACTCAATTCTTGAAAGTGCTCTCGGGTTTGAGTGTTGTTGGTAGCCACTCCTTGGACCGGGCACAAGGTAGAGTATTGTTATGAGTTTTTAATGTATTTTTTTTATGTTGATAATCTTTTCATTATTACAACATGTATAAGTAGTAAACTGTGATTTTGATGTGCTGATAATTGTTGTAGAATAACATTTTAGAATTAGTATTTTAAGGAAAGAAAATACCAAGTAGGAATAATGTAGGATGTGCATTGTTTGAGGATTTGTCAAGAAGGAGATATCTTAACTCTATTTATATCTTATAATCACATAGATGAAGGTATCAGGTGGTGAGAGTTGAAGGAGGTTCATTTAACTGAACCTGTAGTTTAAAAGAGTTGGTCAAGATAAATATAGGGATTTATCCTATCACATGATGTTATGATTGATTGCAGATTGTGTGAATTCACAATTAGAATAGTCATCTGATAAGTGCTAACTTCTGAGTCTAATTTGATGCACGAGTCTTTTAGAAGTAGAGTCTATGTCTATGAAATGTTGAAATGTGACTTTGATTTTTAATTATAAATGTTGGAATGTTTATTTTAAACATGTTCTAAATAATTAGCTTACCTTTGTTGTGTGGTTGTTTATGTTTTCTTTCTTTTCTTATATGTAATGATAGAGTATTACATGAAAGCAGATAATGAATTTTATTATCTTTTGTTTATGAAAATGTGTTAATAATTAAGCTATATTTATCTCATAGATAATGAATTTTATGGGATTTTATAATAATAATAATAATAATAATAATATAATAATAATAATAATATAATAATAATAATAATAATATAATAATAATAATAATAATAATAATAATAATAATATCAATCATTATAATACTTATACTAATAATAATACCAGCATAATAGTAAAATAATACTAATACTAATATTAATAATAATAATAATAATAATGATAATAATAATATTTTTGTAAAAATAATAATTATTATAATAATTGTAATATTAATAATAATAACAATATTCTAATAATAATAATAATAATAATATCATAGAAAAGTTTCTCTAGTGTAATGGTTAGAGGTTTTGGCATACCATCGAAGGTAATACAAATAATAAAACTCTTAGAAAAAATAATAGAAATAATGGTAATACTAAAAGAAGTGTAAATGATATAATAAAGTAATAACAATATTATATTTAAAAGAATTACTGACAAATTTTTTGCCGTTATTAATTCATTGGTAATTCTCATTTATCGACGAATTTTGAGTGTTACTTACGAATTTTCCCATCAATAATTCCAGCTTACTTTTGTAGTGGTCCAATAGCTTTAGCTCTAGAAGGGATCGATGAGAGTCTGATATATTCAATAGTTTCACATCACTTAAGAATCAAGGTGAAAGGAAATTTAAATTTAAATACACATTCCTTTGTTAATCTCTTCCGGAGCTCTTTTTAAAGACAAAATCATGATGGAATTCTAAGCTTCAAAGTAGCCAATACCTTGAATGCGATGAATGATCCTAATAATGTTATCTCGATGGGTTGAGGTCGAAACAATGACGTCGTTTAAAATTAGTGCGAAAAATGAACCATCGTTTCATTAGCCCTTGACTAGGGGGAATGGAAAAGGGGTTCCAAAGATTGTTTCCCTTAGACCTTGACTGAAGGACTTGTTCTTGTACATCAATAGGCCTACATCGTCTAAGAGTCGAAGCCAAGAAAAATTTAAATACACATTCCTCTCCAATAGTCCTACATTGCTTATGAGTTGAGGCCAAGGAAAACTTAAATACACATTTCTCCCTTAATCCTCTAAAACGTCTTCTAAGGACAAATCATTATGGAGCTCAAACTCCAAAATGAGCAATACCTCGAATCAGTGATCAGAATATATATGTCGTTTGTGAGGATGGAAAAGTGGTTCACGAACCCTTGATCCCCTTAACCTTGACTAGAGGACTTGCTTGGTACACTCAATATTTTCACATCACTTAGGAGTCGAGGTCAAAGACAATTTACATACACATTTCTCCCTTAACCTTGCAAGATGCCTGCTAAGATAAAATCGTGATGGAGTTCCAAGCTCCAAAGTGAACAATACCTGGTATGCGGTGATTGACTATGACGATGTTATCTCAACATACTTGATTGGAACACTGGTGTTATATGTGGGGATAGAAAAGTGATTCCAAAGACAAACCCTTGTTCTCTTTAAACTTCGACTTGGCAAATAAAAAAGCGGTTCCAAAGACAAACCCTTGTTCTCTTTAAACTTCAACTTGGACAATAGAAAAGTAGTTCCAAAGACGAAACCCTTATTCTCCTTAGAAAGTCTGGTATGCTCAATAATCTCACATCATTTCGGAATCGAGAACAATAATAATTTCAACACACTTTTCTTACTTAACCATTGATATTCCTTTTACGAACAAAATCATTATAGATTTTCATATACTTTTACACAAGTTTTTCTCATATACTTATACTTTTACACAAGTTTTTTAAAATTAGACCGAACTTTTATAGCAAGTTTTTATAAAAAGACCTTTATGTGACAAACAAATAGGAACGTCTTTCCTTAAAGAAACATTTCTCCTAATCATTTTATAGTATGAATTAATAAAAAAGGAGAAAAACTCTAAAAAGACCGTAATCCTAATTGTCCTAGTTAATTGTAATTTATATATACTTTACCATTTGTTTAGTAACACAATGTTAAGAAAGACTCCTTATAAAAAAAAATTAAATTATTGTTAGTGATCTTCAGTTTTTGTAGTTATATATGTTGTATTAGAAAAATCATGCTCATTCTTGTTTCAATTATTAAACAGATCTAATAAATTTACAATTTGTATACATATTTTTTGTGCTAATTTCCATGTCAAATAAATTTTACTAATTTATTTAGTTATAGTTGAGAATTCATATTCTTATTTTGAAGAAACCGTTTTTCATACAAGATTTTTCCTTAAAATTAAAAAAAAAAATTGATATACAACATTAGTAATTTGTTTCAAAAATTTGATTTCTTTAAATAAAAAACTGATTAAAAATCACCACTAAATATGCTTCTCTTATCTAATAAATGAATTTCATATCTCATAATATCTCACAACTTACATGAAAAATATATATATTTCTAAAGAAACATATAACTATTGCATTATTATTTTTCTTTAAGACAAAGAGTTTTATTTTCGGGTGCATTTCAATCATGCATTTTTTCTAAGAATCATGATAGTTTCACACTTATCCTAAAAGGTGGGTGTCAAATGATAATTTTTCTCTTTCTAAAAAGAAATTTAGTACATAAGTGGGATTAATCTCTTCCAGAAAAGTATCATAGTCCCTTACAAGAGTAAATTTTGGTACATAATGAGGTGGCTACTATAGCTTATAGCAATAGGAACCTAAGTAATAAGAATACACGTAATGTTTTAATGCAACCTTATAATTCACGTAATCTCCTAGGTTTGGCTATTGCTGAAAACTGAGAACAATGATCTACCTAAGACAGAATATGAGAGTCATATTCACTGTCATACGAAAACAAAATGTGTTCACTCAACGAACTGAGTGCAACAAGTGAAGGAAAAAAATTGAAATTGAAAATAGTGTTAGCAACCTTGAATATTTCTCAACTCAAACCAGAGAAGAACGGAATGCCAGTGGTGTTCAACCAATCATTGCCTTGGATAAACTGAGCAACTGTGAATTGGCTTGCCTCAGTGGAGCTGTTTATGACCCTATAACCTGGCCATGTAACTCTGGCACTTGTGTTTGAACCTGGACCCCTATTCATGTACTCTCCATAATACAGCGTATCCAATGCAAATGTGTCATTCCATTCCAACCACCCTGCTGGGTCAATCAGATCCTCCATGTAAGATTTTAGATAAACAGTTCTTGAGTACGTTTTCCAAGGACGACCCAGGTAGCTCTTGAAGGAGGATTTGACAGGGATTAAATCTGATGCAGCTGCAATCTTGCAGTTCAAGATGGATATGCCAGTGTTTTGGTTAGGGTCTTCTCTGCCTTGCGCAGTGAACAAGTTCTTTTGATTTTCGTTTGGCTTGCGTGCGTACAAGTTGCAGTTTTGGAACACCACAGCTGCATTGCCAAAAATGAAGTCTACAGTGCCATAAATGTCACATTCACGATAGAATTGGCGTAGGGAATGCACATAAAGTGTGTCTTGGTAGCCAACAAAACTGCATCGGAAAAAGGCCGAGAAGTCGGCACCACTTCTCAGGGCCACTGCTTGGTGTTTGTCTGGCCCTGCTGAATTCTCAAAAGTTATACCCTTTGCTATGAATCCTCCTCCTACAACAGCTGCAAAATACCATAAGTGTCAAAGGTGTGAGGATTAGATTCTGGATCATCATCATTCATGATTGAACAATAAAGACCCAGCAAAAAAATTAAGGCATTTTTATTTGTTAAAAGCAAAAAGAGAAAAGCAAAAGGCAAAGCATAGAAGGAAAGTGGACCTAATGGCGCTGAAAAGTAGTGGCCTGCGATGAGTATTATTATGCTCATCCAGAATAATAGAATGCCCTTTTAGTTGGGCGTGGATAGACACGTGGACCCTATAGTTTGACCCAAGAGTGTTGCTTACTCTACTTTTCGGAAAATATAAATTAAAATAATTAGATGTTAACCCAAAGTCCTGCCTTCACGTATTGTATTTTTGTCTTATAAAGCAGTTCTAATTGAAAAAACGATATTAAATGATATCCAAATAATACCTAGGGAAAAAGAATATAAATTAAGTGCTATGATATGATAGAAAGAGAGAAACAAAGAGGAATGATAACTGTTGTAAGGTATTTAAAAGAATGGATGCCTGTAAAAATAGCTGTCATTGGATTTATTTACAAGCATTAGTGCAGGAGATTCCAAATCAAGGTTTATCACTGCCAACTTTCATGAGAAATAAAAGAAATGATTTATTTAAAATACAGATTTGCTAATGTGACTTCATTGAGATGCATTTTCTGACGAAGTCCAACTGATAATACTGGATATATTGCAATGTAATCGAAGACTAGATAGGAACACTGAAAAACACAAATTTTGAGTCTTCTAAAGTTATTCCCAGAAAAGGAATAACTCACGGAAAGTGATGACAAAGAAAAACAAGCATTTTAGAATGTAGCTAGCCAGCATATTAATTAATTATAAAAGTCACTATACATATATAAAAGAATTTGCATTATAATATGCTCATAATTGAATCAAAGAAAGCCAGTATAAATACACATGGACCCATCACCTATCCTTTTTCAGCATTATGTTCAATCACGGGAAAGCCGATTCTTCCAATATTTCAAGAGGCAAGGCCTTTTTATCTTTTCAAATTTCCATGCTTCTATTTCAAACATTCAAAACCAAGTTGGTGTACTACAACAAAAGAGCCATTTTGCTAGTACCATGACATGAATCTATATTACATCTTGTCCTAATATTAATAAGCATTTGTTAAATAACCGACACTAGTCTGTGATATCTGAATTTTTTAAGGACAGCAGAGCACATCAGAAAATGCATTAGCCTCTGATTACTTCCTCTGCAACGCTATTTTTCAATTCAATGCATGCAGGAACTGCACCACTGTGCCTTCACAAACCCAACCAGTCGGTGTCTGGGCAAACCATTTTAAATGATTTTCCTTTTATGTATTTTAACTGCAAATTCACCTACCAAATTAATTTTTAAATTAACATGTGGGTTCATCATCAAATTGCCATTTTGTTTGTCTTCTTCTAACCTTTTCTAATGATTTTTTCTTTGTCTTTGACATATCAGTCACCACGGCCAACACAGTATATCATTTATCAAACTTTAATAAGTCACAAAAGTACTGATTAAATCTCATCTCACACGTGACCACAGTGATTATAGCCTCCCCTAGTTTTTCTTTTCTTTTTCTTTCATATTAAGGTGGAATATCAAACCAATTAAGCAGAAGTAAGTGAACTCATTAATCCAAAATATTAACAGAAGGAAGAAGAAGACATACCAACAGTAGCTGATTGAAAAGTTGTCCACCCGTCCACAACGTTCCTACTGGCTTTCACTACTGTCTTCCCTATGCCGTCTCCAACAAACATCAGATTCGTCTGCTTCCTCATCACTTCCACATTCTCGAAATATGCCCCCGCCTTTATGTGTATCACAAACCTGTTATCACACACATTTAACAACACAGCTACAATTATACTGTGTTCATTCTTATGTGAGAATAAACATATCTAAATCTAATTATCATATAATCATACATAAAAGTCAACATTTAAAGTAACATTGTTACTTGCAAAATTATACACTGATTTTTTAAAAATCTCAAAATTTTTATTAGTCGTGATAAGTCAATTTCATTATTAATGTTTCTTTTTCTTATTTTTCACGTAAAAAAGAAACTTTATGTTACGTACCTGGTTGTGCTGGAGTTGGGAGCCACAGCTAGTGCTTCCCCTATAGTGGTGAAATTGCCAGTGCCATCTTTGGCAACGACGAGATCGAACTTGGTTTCATTGACAGACGCTTGGAGAAGCTTTCGGTCTTTGGGGGATACCCACGAGGGGAAACCCTTTTTCATGTTTCCATATTCGGGGAACACCTCGGATGTGGAAGCTGTTGTCTTCACTCGAGGAACTTTCTTCAGCATGGCCAAGGAGTTGCTCATGTGATGTGATATCTCAAGCAACTTCTTCTCGATTCTGTCTCTCACTCTCACACGCCCTTTGCTGTAAGCAAAGCCGTCGAGGCACGTGTACAAGTTGGTCATTGCTCCGCTGAGCAGAGTCTGCAAGTCATGGTGGCGCTTGGAGCCTATGGTGGTCTTGGAGAGATCGTCGATGGTGGTTTTGAGCTCGACGTTGGTGTCTTGGAACAGTTTGAGACAGTCGTCGAGGGCCCTCTGATCGAGTGGGTGGAGATTTCTGATCTTCTTTTTGAGGCTGCTGCAGTTGTAGAAGGATGATTTGACCTCGTACATGGTATGGTTGACCACGGAAGAAATGACTTGTGGGACAGATTTTGAGGTAAGATCTGGGAATGTGGCAAGGGTTGAGACACATAGGTCGGGGTAGAGTGTTCCTTGGCACGTGGATTGGGCTACTTGTATGTGCTTTTGGAAATGGAGGTGTTTTTGTGTGGCTCTTGTTGGGGTGTCAGTGAAATGAGTTGCTAAGAAGAGTAATGCAGAAATCACAGTGAGAATGAATGCAAGTGTGAGGTTCTTCATGGTGACTTAATTAGTTTGTGTGTGCATCTAGGAGGGTGCATGCTGTGGATATATAGTGGTTATAGCTTGTAAGATGGAGTGGGGTGTCTCACGTTGACAGTGTGAAACTGGACCTTTTTTAATGTGACATGGACCTCATGCTTATGCAACGTGTTATTATGCGTGAGACCCTTTATCATTTGGCTCCTACATCAACCTCTGAAGCTTGAATTACAAAACACCTGCTTGTAGGAAAGAGTTCTTTTGACAGGGCCAACTTTACACAAAAATTTACTAAATTAACTTGAAATGTGCACTTGATGAGTTGTGACTATAGTCAAATAAAAGTAGTGTGTTTAAAACTTGTGGACCAAAATTGTTGTCGGGGATGAATTGATGATTACTGAGAGGAGCGGAACTTTTGCTGTGCATGCGACTGTACTTACCCAAAGCGTGCAAAATAGTGGTCAGTCCCATACACCTGTGGCACATGCTGAAGAACTTCACAGCGAGTGATTCTTCCTGCACCTCCACGGTGACTTCCTGCACCTCCATAATTTAAAAATATTCCCATTTTAGCCATGAGGAAAAGACGAAAATAGCCTTCATTTATGGCAACTATCACTCATTTTTTTTCCACTTTGCGGGCAATACAATAAGAAAATAAACACATTGCGGGTATTTTCTGCACCTTTTACATTAGCAAAACAAAAACATGAAGTGTTGGTGCCCAGGATCGAGCCTTAAGTGTAAAACTAAGATAATAACCACCACTACACAGCAGTAGGTTGTACCATTCGCAACATAAAATTTCTTTTAAATACATTGCGGGTTCTACAACCCACAACATAAATTTTTTTTTAAATACATTGCGGGTTCTACATCCCGCAATACAAAAAAATTTGTATTGCGGGATGTAGAACCCGCAATGTATTTAAAAAAAGTTTTATATTGCGAGTTGTACAACCCGCAATGTAAAAGGTGCAGAAAATATAATTGCGGGTTGTACAACCCGCAATGTGTTTATTTTTTAATTGTATTGCGATTTGTGCAACCCGTAAAGTGGAAAAAAAATGAAAGACAGTTACCATGAATGAAGGCTGTTTTCGTCTTTTCCTCAAGGCTAAAATAGGAATATTTTTAAATTATAGAGGTGCAGATGGAGGTGCAGGAAGAATCACTCCTTCACAGCTTCTCGATTTGTGGGCTAATATATCTGTTACTTTTATAGTCCATACGATTATTTGGCCCAACGTTATATCTTTTAATGAAGGTTTCTCCAAACTTTTCTCCCAAATTTTAATAGATTAATACTCCATGTTGGACGAGTCTTACGATGGGGATTAAGATGTTCTTTCCCACCAGTGAAACAAAAGCATTCTTCATTAGTTTCCCTTTTTCTACAATAGATCAAATCCAATTTTCTTTTTTGTCCCAAAATTCACTTAGTTCTGACCCCTCAAAATGTAAAATGGGTTGTTTTCTTATCTATTAGTTCAACTTTAATAACATAATGTTATTGGGATAAATGGAACTATATATATATATTGTACACATTGAGTTTTTTTGACATGATTCCTAGGTATTAAGTTTTTTCTTCGTCCTTCAAAAATTGAATGTTTTTTGATATAATTATGTTTTTAACATTTCGATATATAATTCGAT
>Ga0099825_1006997_pt1 | contig 13877 bp, 6 predicted proteins | sample SiratroredBW_FD_76838 | JGI IMG/M metagenome (GOLD analysis project Ga0099825, IMG submission 76838) | Root nodule microbial communities of legume samples collected from California, USA - Siratro red BW | ecosystem: Host-associated > Plants > Roots > Nodule | place: USA: California | collected... | reverse complement strand
TTTATATCAATATATATATATATATATATATATATATATATATATATATATATATATATATATATATATATATATATATATATATATATATATATATATATATACATATAACTAAATCTACACAACTTTGTCACAGTTTCATTACTTTTCTCAAAGAATACCTCTTTTTATTTCTAGGAATAAATACCCCTTCTCCTTAATTGCATCAAAATAATCAAATAAAATAAAAGCTGAAAACTTACAGCTCTAGATATATCTCTACCTTCTCATGATTACGTGACCATGCTGACCAAATAATTTCTCAAACTGGGTTGTCTTTGAGTTTTGTAGAGGATATCCTTTTACATAGATGACCAAATCTCAGAAGGATAGGTTGAAGTTGAACTTAAATCTTACCTTTTACCCTTTTACTAGAATTGGAGGCTAATTACTCAATTGAAAGTGATTTGAAAGGCAGATTACCCGTTAATTAAATACAATAAGTATTAATTGTATTATATTAATTAGGGTCAAAAAGTGAGTTTAGCTTTAACCTAAATGAGAAAGCATGTTGGTCATTCAAGCAATTAGGAAAGGGTGGTAGCAGACCAGAACATCATTTACCAATTATTTACCCAACATAAAGTAGTCAAGCCTATACATAGGAACTGCTATAGGTTCGTCCCTCCATCAAAATCGAATGATCAGACAACCTAATGTTGTTTCAATTTTTTTTATTCATTTTTTTTTTTTTTGGTTATTGACCAATCATTACTTTGCTTACATAATGAAAGATTCAACACCTTACCAGTTGTTAGATCCAAAATTTAAGTATTCTGTTATATATGTCTTAAAATTAACTATTTAAAGTCCCTTCTTAATTAATTACCAGTAATTACAGCAGTACTCATGCTCATTAACTATGGTGTCCATGGAAATCCCTCAGGGCCAAGAAATATCAATGAATTTAACAGATTGAACTCCAACATAATTTATAGTCAATTACTAAAACTATTATATTATACTATATATATATATATATATATATAGGATATCAGTTTATTTGAAATTAAAATAAGTTTTATTGGAATAATTTTAAAACAACATATTTAACAAGTAAATTTTTTTTATTAATATAGGCTAAAAACTACTTATTTTTAAATAATAAAAATTTAATAAAATAAATAAATCTACTTATTTTAATAAAAATATAATTACAAGCAAATCAATCCGTTGTTAGTTAAATTTGTAAAATTAAAGATAATGATTTTTTTAACCTATATATATATATATATATAGTAAAAGTAATGTTTATAATATATTTATTTGTCTACGACACTTGCTATTTAAACTGAGAAATAAATATTAATTAAAACTAGATAAATTTATGAAAAAATTAACAAATAAAACTCTAAATTAGATGTATGGAAAAATATAACATCGATAAAATAGACATCATTACTTAAGAATTTGATTTTTAAAAAATGTGAGAGGCACTCTTTAGAAAATCAAGTGCGGGTTGATTAATTTTACGATAAAAGAATGAACGATTGACCATTATAATAATTTTTGTAGTACTATTGTACAACCCAACTAAATTCTTTGTATTGTATAAAATAAATTAATTGATATTATATTACCAAACTTAAAATTATGTCTTTAATAAATTGTATTTCTATGTTATATTCTTATTTTAAATATAGAAATAACTTAAATCATTAAGTATATTTCTTTAAAAAATTATATTATGAAATTATTTCATGAATTAACTAGTTTTAGAATTAGAATAAAATTTTATACACTTAATCTATATATTTATTTGATGAAAACAATTAATCTAACAGTTTGATTGATGAAGTTTGATCTTTCATAAAAAGTTTATAAGGGGATGAAGTATCATAATATCTTTTGCTGACTTTCCTTTTTATTTATTTATTTTATTTACATGATTATATCTAAATAGAAGTGTACAAATTTAACCATAGCAAAAATTTTGCTAAACATGAACCAGCCTAAAAATTAATGAAACTTTTGACCTTTTACCTAAGCCTAGGTGCACATAGAACAAATCCTTGAAACGACATGTTAACATTAGGAAGCATACAACTTTGATAATATATATATATATATATATATTAAAAATGTTTTATATTATGTTTTGTATATGATTCCATCTGCTTTCTAAAGTGTTTTTAAAATTTTTAATTTTGCAAAAAATATTTTAAATTTAAACAAATTTTTCCATAATATAAAACAAAATTAGTACAACATAGTTCAATACAGAAAAAATCATGTTGGAATAAATTAATAACATTTTATATTAGAATAGGCTAACATTACCTTTTAAAACTCTTATACTTACTAAGATTTTAGAGGACTTTATGGATACTTAACTCATCCATTGTTACTTAGTTTCCTAAAAAGAATATTTCTACCAATATAATTTAACCTCAACTAACAAGAGACTAATCCCAATAAGAAACATCTAAAGTCTGGTTAGAGTGAATCTTAAGCATATGATCAAACACCAAATGTTAGAATAAAAGGAATTCATCAATTATATGTAAAAGAAATGCGTAGACCTTATGTTGCAACATATCCCTTCTAGTTTTAATAGCTAACTAAATAATAAAAACATATGTTATGAATCCATGAAATAGTTTCCTCTTTTGTGTAGAAAAAGAGATTCTTATATAAACTAAGTACAGGAGTAGGCTAAATGAGACAAGGAGAGTAAACGAATTTTGTTCATCAGCACTTTTGCATATCAAAAGCTCGTTAACACCATTGTGTGATTGAAACATCTGCACCCCTATTCCTAGCAGAAATAGAAAACCATGTCATGTCTTACATTATTGGACCCAAAATGAGCCAACCCTAATAGCTTCCTCTAGGAAGCAAATATAAAATGATTAGAAAGCTTAATTCCAATTAAGAGTGATTGGTCACCTTTGACTAGTTGATTTTGCTATTTATATGCTTATAGTTCAGCACAGTTTAATATGAGGAAGCTATAGGACACATATAATGTTGTGTAAACTTGACAGTGACTCACATTGATTGGTAGACAGAGATTATTCATACGTCGTTTATCTCTAGAGTGTATCATAGGACCATCTTTTTTTTCTTATAGACTGTTATTAGGACCATCCATTTGAATCCCAAATCTCTAACCATAAAATTTAATTTTGATAGACTCTCATGACCCACCAGTTGTTTCTTCTTTTTCCATCAATGTTTCATATATCTGTAATTTCCCATATGTTTTAGTAATATAAGTCAACGAGAGTAACATATCTTAGGCTCAAATCTTCTCAAGGACCAGGAATAATGGATTATTCCAGGAATTTAATTAATTTCTTAGCATTTTCCAGATAGAAGTTTCATAATAATTTCAGTTTTTGTAGCATATTATAAAATTTTTATTAATTTGATTCCTTTTGTAGGTCTAGGGTATGTGTCTTTGAGAGTGAGTGGAGTGTATATAATTCACTAGTACGTTCCAATGTCTATTTGATGACTTAAGGGCCGTGGTGTTTAAAGACAAATTTACCCGTTAGAAAGGTCCTCTTCAATGGGTTAGCCGAATAAAATATAGGGTAAGTCTGACTTTCCAATTTGTCCTCATTTTGGATACAACCCACAAATATACCTTTGATTTTCTTGGTTGATTATAAAAAGAATATGACAAGAATGGGATGGATGGGTACAAATTTGTGCTAAGAAGAATGCATGATGTGATTTGCGGAGAATTAGGGTTCATCATGACCTCAATGAGTGGTTTATAATTGGACTGTTAACAAAACAAAACAAATCCCCAAGATGTTGAAATATGCGTGCAATCATGTGACTGTAAATTTCAGGATTCTAATTTTTTTAAGGATTAGATGAAAAGAACCAAGCCCTAGGTTTCAGTCCAGTGAAAGGGGATCTGTGTTGTGTACGTGTGTGTAGTGTGTGCTTGTTAGAAAGTTGGATTTGTAGATGAAAACAATGAGCACACACGTTAAAGGTGTTTGAGAAATGTCCTGCTTTTCCATTTTTAATCCAAAGAGAAAAAAAAAAGTATATTTGAAAAACAGAATAAAAGTTACAAGTTAATTTACCTTTTTCTTTTCTTTTTTTTTCCTCTTATCTTATTTTTTTCATTATTTCCTTTTTCCATTCTTTTTTTCCCCTTTCTCACTCACCCCAGTACCCTACCCCCCACGTCCACAAAAGAAACAACCTTCTCTCTCTCTCTAATCTCTCTCTTGCCCACCACCCCCTATAGTATAGTCCCTTAAGTGTCATTTTCTCACATATACTTTACACAAAAGAAACAGCCATTCACTTCACATACCTTGTCATTTCTTCCCCTCTCATTCTCTCTCTCTCTCTATTTCTCCATGTCCTCTCTTCTCATCTCAATCTCAAATCTCTGCTCTCTGCAACTACTCCAAATTGATTGAATGCTCCAAACTCCATCCACACACCTTCACAAAATCTTATTAATTACCCTCACCTAGCACCCTTTTAGCTCCTCCTTCCCCTCACCAAAAACTCACCACACTCTAATCCTTCAAAAAAATTTCTTACTATATATACATATAAAGTATTGCACGACAAAGGAAACCGAGTAAGGAGGAGGAGAAGTCTATAAAACTAAACACAGAAGAGAAAAGCCAAAGCAGCAAGACATAAAGGCTTGTTTGGATGGAGCTTTTCCCAGCACAACCAGACTTGTCCTTACAAATCAGCCCTCCAAACACCAAACCAACCTCAGGTTGGAGGAGAAGCACAGAAGAAGACATGGATTTGGGGTTTTGGAAGAGAGCCTTGGACTCAAGAAACTCGATATCATCAATGGCCAAACAAGACTCTTGCGTCGCCCTCTCCCTCTCCAATCCAAAAGTCTCAGATAACTCCAACTCCTCCTCTAACCTCATTCACCACTTCCAAAACGTTGCCAATAATGCCACCGCCAACCCCTTCCAACCCTTTCAGCAGAACCATTTCTTCCACCAGCCACTGTTCCAGCCTCAGCACCAAAGCTTGAGCCAAGACCTCGGCTTTCTCAGACCCATCAGAGGAATCCCAGTGTACCAAAACCCTCCTCCTATACCATTCACTCAACACCACCACCATCATCATCTCCCTCAAGAGCCTTCAACCACCACCCCTTCTTCTATTATTTCCACCACAAACACTGCTTCTACCCCTTTCCACTCTCAGGCCCTCATGAGATCAAGGTTCTTGTCGCGCTTCCCTGCTAAGCGTAGCATGAGAGCTCCCAGGATGCGTTGGACTTCCACCCTCCATGCTCGCTTTGTCCATGCCGTTGAACTCTTAGGTGGCCACGAAAGTATGCTTCATTCTTTTCTTTCCCTTCTCTTCTTTTGCCTTAATTTTTTTCTTACACCCTTTCTTTCACTTATGGAAGTTAATTCAACAAGACAAAGAAGAAAAATGAAAGTAAATTTTTTTCCTTTCACAACTGGTTTAATGATTTTGGAAATTAATCTTCTTTTTACGGGTTTTCATCAGGGGCTACACCCAAATCAGTTCTTGAGCTAATGGATGTGAAGGATCTCACTTTAGCACATGTCAAGTCTCATTTACAGGTAAAATCTATTAAGGGGCCGTTAATTGACTGCACCTGTTTATAATACCTTGATATGTGTACAGCGATTAATAAATAACAATATTAAATAATATTTAAGGCCAGTGTTTTTATTAATTTTTTTTGTTATGGATTTCTTGAGTCAGCTTGAAGATGGTACGGTTCTGATTGAGGTTTTAATGGTGCTTGTAAGACGTACTATGCATATATGTGTTTAAAATCCACAGCCTACATTTACATTACAGGAAGCAGTTAAGTCATGAATATATATTTCAAATTCCAATGGTTTCCTTACAAAGGGTCTCACAAATTCTTAGCGCTTCTTTTTCTATTAGATCTGCTGCCTCTGCTTCTGCTTCTGCAACCTAATAAACAGCTTTTTGCTTTGGAAGAATGAACCAGCCGAGTTAAAGGGGAAAAAGAGAAAATAAAATAAGAGAGAGAAAGTGTGAGGTACTTATCGATTTCTGAAACGAGTAGGACAAAGCCTCTATGAATCCAAAATGAGTCGCAGCCAAGCCGAGATCAGACAAGCTCATGGTTCAGTCCATGCCATTAAAGAAATAATGTGTATAAATTTCATTTAAAAAGGAAAAAAAAAATGATAAGCATGTACGTGTATACCCAACGCCATCATTTCTCAATGATCGTTCTTCATATGTGGGTTTTTTATTTTTATTTTTTTTCTTTTACCATGCCAGCTTTAACCCTGGTTAGTCACATGCTTCCATGCATATATGCATATTGCCTTAACCATAAATGCTTCTGTGTTAGAACTTGTACTCTTCTTCCTATTAATTTAATACTCACAATTTGCACCTTCCTATGCATTTCTTATTCTTGAGTCAAACTTCTTCTGTTTGCGCTAATCTTCCCCTTAGTTTGATTTGTTACACACCACAGGGTTTTTATCGTGTTTTTGCTTTATAGTAATACTACACTGTCTAATGCTTATGATGCAAAATTTAAATCCAGATGTACCGGACGGTGAAAACTACAGATAGAGCAGCAGCTTCATCAGGTTAGTGTCTATTTTTGTTTTTATCGAACATTGTCCGAAGATTAAGCCGTGAAAGTTAGTATTTTTGTTGATCCATTATCGGTTTATCTGACTTGGTTATTATTTCCCTCTTTAATGATGAACTAGGGCAATCGGATGTGTATGATAATGGGTCATCTGGAGACACTTCTGATGACTTAATGTTTGATATAAAACCTTCTAGAAGGTCTGATGTATCCATTAAGCAGGGAAGATCAAGTGTTAATCAAGATAAGGAATATCATGGCCTTTGGGGTAACTCTTCAAGGTAATGCTTCTTGCTGTAGATAAAAATATGAACACTTGTCCATATTTTGTTTTTATGTGTAGATATAAGAATTTTAATTATATATATACACATATATACATTCCCTTGAAAGGACTTTTTTTTTTTCTTTTTTTTTAGTTTTTTGGTTTGATTAATATATGTATCACGTGTAGAAAGGCTACAAAGCTAATGAAGCAAAATTTCAGTTTTACCGAGGTCTCAATGCATAACTAATGTTTTATGCAACATGTTGTTTCTAGTGATATTGGCAACATATTTATTTTCCCATTACCAAGTGAATTTTATAAAATTATGATCAAGTTGAAAGCAATGTTTTTGTTGTTTCACTTTTTTGCACATTTTAATATTCCATTGTATGTTTCTCCGGCAGTCATGCTGCAAAAATACTAATAAAAATCGGAGCAATTCATGCATGTCTTATTCACATTAGCATTTCTCTCTCTCTCTCTCTCTCGTTCTTTTCATTCTCTCACTGTCTCTCTTTCTCTCTCTCTCAACCTCACATGCAAACATGGTTAGGCGCAAAAAATCACAAAAAGAATAAATCATTTCAGTTTGCTTTGTTCTGTCTGTCCACAAGCCATGAGCATCCAATCTCCATGATGGGGTAATAATATACTCTCTTCTAGTGGGTGAAAAGGGAGTAAAAAAGGAACCCACACACTCTCCTACATACCATTCAAAGAGACAGGAGAGTTTCATATTTGCCAAAATCCACCTTAAAAATAGAGATATCTCTTTCCTTAGGATTTTGTGGGGTTCAGACATTAGGCTATTATATGGGCCCTACAATTGGGAAACTTAGTGTCAAAGCTAAGCCTTTGGTAGACCCATAATTAGAAATCTGGTGCCAAAGCGATATATGCCCTTTGAAACTTCCTTGAATGGTCCTATATATATATATACACACTCCCACATTTATATAATATATAGCCATGGACAATGCACTTTCAATTGGGTGGTTTCAACTTTATTTCAATCAGCAAAATATGTAAAAGGGTCTATCGATAATTAAGGCAGTAAAAGATGGGTTTCTTTTCCTTACTTTATGTTTTACTATATGGCTTTGAGTAATGGGATATATTCTTTCGATGTGTTTGCTGGTACAGGGAAGCTTGGTTGCATGGGAAGACAAAGACTGATTCTGTTGGGAACGTACCTTCTCTTGAGGTATGTAAATGCTAATGACTTAACTCCCCTTTATTGCCTATGGTTGGCCTTTTGTTTCAAAAGTTGTATTTATACACAAATACCAAGCTGCGTTTGGAATGCATGAAAGGGAGTTGAGAGTGAAAGGAAATACGTTTGATCTTTTTCATCTTGCCATGCACATTATAAAGATGAGAAAAGGAAAACACTTTCCATAAAGCTGCTTTGTCCTTCACAAATTCAAATGGCTAGACCAGTCCTTTTCGCATTTACACTAATTACAACGCTTTAAAAACAATTTCTGCCGTAAAAGACGTCCCTCTAGTTAAGATTTATTAATGATCATATACAAAAGGCCCATCTATATATATAACCCTAAACCTACCCCTTTTGACTCAATTATCAACTGTCTGAACTCTGAAATTTGAGGTGACTCACATACAATCTTACAAGAATTAGTAAATGGTAATGCTATACATAAAAAAAAAATGAAAACTAGCACATGAACATGCAAATTCTAGCACTTAGCAGGCTTTTAGGTGTACCTCTCTGAAGTTTCTTTATTTTTCCTGGATTGATATAAATATTCTCTAAGTGTTCTCCGAGTCAAATGTTCTTTGATTCCCAAACCCTGTTCACACCCACTTCTTCTGTATCTCTTTCTCGGTAATTTGTTTCCCAATATGTCATATTCTCATCATTGCATTAGAACTATATATATTATATTTGCTAATCCAGCTGGGTCAATCAAGTAGTTGGTTTAGATAGTGTGCACAATATTCTAAGTTTAAATTTTGTAACCGCTATTATATATACAAAATATACATTTAGTATGATGTTTGCTTCTTAATTAATTAATTGATTGATTTATATTGATTTTTTCAGAAGGAAATGGATCCGAAGTGTCTAAGCTATGAGAGAATATCAGATGGAAGCTCATCCTCAAATGTTTCAGGATCAAGCCCGAAGAAGCCTAATTTGGATTTGGAATTCAGCTTGGGGCAGCCACTTTAACAAGGATCTGATCCCCTCTGAATACATACTATGGATTAACTATTATGAAACTGAAAGAGGTAGAGAGCTGGAATGAGAATCAGGAAGCCGCTGAGAAAATCAGAGAAAGAGAAAGCTAAAAGAAACAAAAGAGAAAAAAAAGAAAAGTAAAAGGAGCTAAAGAACACAAGGAGACAAGAAAGACAGAAAGCAACAAAAGAAAGGGGTGAGGGAAAAAAGCATGGCCTTCCTATCAGAGCTCTTGTGAGATCCAAATCAACATATTATATTTTCTTGGTAAATATATGAAATCTAATTGATTTGTATGTTTTTGCAATCTGAGAGAAAGAAAGAGACATGAGAGAGTGAGAGAGAGAGTGAGAGAGAGAGAGAGAGTTATCTTAAAAGTATGAAGTGATCCTTGGTAATTGTAATGGAGCACTTTACATTTATGAAATATTTAGATATTTCCACCAAAGAAGTTGGGTTCCTAATCCTATATTCAATTCTACACCTAGGCACATGCTTTACACTTTAGGAACAAAAGAAAGAATTGAGAATATGGACTTAGGAAAAGACTGACAATTTTGAATAAAGTGTCAAAAAGAATACGAACATAGTCAAGCTTAAGATACATATAAAGTGGCAATGAACTCACCAAAAAATTTAAATAAAGTGGCAATCATAACACATGATATCTTTAAGAAAACGAAACCTAAAAAAGAAAAGAATCTACATTCCTTTCTTATATGCCTAAATAATTTGGTTTTCCGAGGAAATTGCTAACCCATGCGAAACCAATGCAGAATTTTTTTTTATCTTAAATCTCTGTTTAAAAGAAAATCCTCTCAAATGTTTTTTTTTTCTTTCCTTATTTAATGGACAGAATTTCAGTTTCATATAATTTTGTTATTAAATTTTTCGATATATTTAAGTGGAAATGAGTACATGAACTCTTTTAATTTACTACATACATCTAATAGAAAAAAATATTGAGGTGACACCATTTAATTAGAATATTCGTTAAAAAAGATAAACATTTATTTAAATTGTGTACCTAGTCAAATGCTTATTCCTATAAGTTTCGTAGGTACAAAAAGTTTGATTTACATAATGTCCTATTTTCTAATTAAAGAAACTTTGAGTTGTCAAAAAATCTTCAAAAATACAGTCACATTCGTATTTTAAAATGAAATTAATGTCACATTAATCCATTTGTATGAGACAGGAGATGCCACCGAATAGCTAAACACTATAATGTTAGTAAAGTCAAAATCATTTTAGTATGAGTAATAGTTGTATAATAGTTGTAAAATAATTGTTTAGGGTTTATGATTTAAGATTTAGATATCCTAAACTCTAAAATAATTATTATAATTTAAGTATTAAAAATGTACATTGAATAAAAATGAGAAAGTTAAGTAATACATAGAAACCAAAGTTTTAAGGTTTTGCATTGAAAATAGTGTTAATTTCTTATATGGTTGACTCATATCTTATTCTCTCATATCTATAATTTTTAAAGAAATACAAATAGTGATATCAAAGCCTAGTTTACCCTGTTGATCAGATTAGATGGAGACTAGTGTGTCATGTGATGGTAAAAATCCAATAAATAGCAGTTAAGGTCAGGAGAACTGTGTTGAGATAAATGAGAGGACAAGTATTTTCTATTGGAGTAGAAATCTGGGGTAAAATTTCTAACTCACACTTGAGGAGGAATCTAATTATGAGTTGAAAGTCTCATAATGAGTAGAAATGAGAAAGTTGAGTAATATAAAAAAAAATCACAAACTAAGAGTTTAATTATGAATTGAAAGTTTCACATTCGAAAAAAATGAAAAAATTAAGTCGCATAAAAGAAAAAAAGAGACCTACAAGCACTAAACCTTAATTTATTCTTCTTTTCAATTTTTTATGTTTTAGTTTTATATGATTTTGATATTTTGAGCACAAATAGTTATAGGATTAAGATATGATTGAAAACAACGATGCCAATTTGTTTTATTAATTATTAATAGCAAGTCTATGTTCAAAAAATTAAAAGACTAGTAGTTTACATGAAAATACAAAAAAAAAATAAAAAATATAAGATGTTTTAGAAGGTGAAAGTTTTACTGTATGCACAATATTTTACATGGAGGGTAGTCCTAAATAGAGTGGCAACAAAAGACAACTTGAGAAGTAGGGAAATAAGCTTTGATAACATTATGTGTGGTTTTTTGCAAGGAAAATATGTTAGTCACATCTTATTTAGCTGTATAGTAGCAAATAAAGTTTGAAACATGTGCAAATAAGTGGGTAAAGGTAAGCACAACTCATCATAAATAAAGCTAAAATGTATTTCTAACTATTTAGTATTGTGGAATTCAATGGTAAAGAAGATAGGATTTCTAAAAATACGCGGATGTCCATTGTTTGGAGTATATGGAATTAAAAATATAGAATATTTTTAGGATTGATTTCGTTGATTATGGGAAGAAGGTAGTTAGTAAGGAACATTTAAAGACTTGAGTATATTAGTTTTAATATGTGGTAGGCATAAAGATTGTTTTTCATTTTCATTCACATTGGATGATAGATATATCTATATTTCATTTAAATATTTATTAAATAAACTTTCTTAACAAATTAAGTAAAAAAAATATAATATTGTAAAAAATTAAACGTAAAAAATACACATTTTCTTCACCTTAATATCAACTAACAATAAAAAGTATCATAAATTTTAAAATAGAGTATAAATAAACTAAAAATTTTAATAATTTAAAACAGATATGAATATGAAAATAGTGATAATGATGGATAGACAGTATATATTCACTCATTTACATATTTAATTTGAAATATAAAATATTATTTATATTCCATTCAATGTCCAGATCAATCTCTACCTAATTAATACGAGTTTGTTTTTAATTCATCCTCTTAAAAAAAAGTGTTTTCTTTAAATACAATATTAAGATATGTCTAACCCTTTAAGCATTCAACATGTTTTTTTTATCAAAATCATTCACAAGATGGATTTAGTAATAAATACTATTGAACGAAATTCCTAATAAAAACGTAAATGAGCCAACATTAAGTATCGGAGTGACGAGTACGACATCACTTTTAATCGTGTAACTGATAAATACGTATTCTAAGTTTGTTTTCGAAAACCTTTATGATTTTCTTCATTTTTAACTTTGTTTTTTTTTTTTTTTTCAATAAGAGGTATTGACTATAGAGAAGTGGGAAGTCAGGGGTAATTAATTTGCATTTAAGACGCAATTAAGAAGGTGTCAAAAAGAAAAGACATTAAATAGAGGCAGAAGAGAAGTTAAATAGATATAAGAAAGAAGAAAACTGAGTTTTGATTTGAAAGTAGTCCTCATTGCTGCAGGGTTGTTAGCTGAGGGTTTGATGAGTACGTCGGTGTAAAAAAAAGGATTGATGAAAAGAAGGAAAGAAGGAAAAGAAGAAAGAGAGAGAGAAAGACGGTGTTAACATTTATGAGAGAAAAGCAAAGAGAGTGCTTTAGCTTTGTTTTCATTTCAGCTTTATTAACACTTTCCTTTTGGTTTTGCACGAATGCATGGAGTGATCAGTGTTCAGATAACCCTGTGGGGCACCATAATTTTCCAAGCAATAGAAAACAAAAAGAGATCACGTTGTACCATTATAATCAAACCATAATTCTTCACATTGCCAACAAAAAAATAGCTGACTCATAAATTTTTTAATTTATGTGTATTCTACCACCTACTTCTTTAATCCCATATGAACATTTGCTCAATTCCCGGACCCCTCTCAAACCACTGTTCACTGTATAATAGAGTTGGGCTAGCTTTATGTAAAGTATACAACATAATTTACTTCACAAACCATGCATGTTGAATCATTATTAATGGAAAAAGTAAATTACATAAATAAACCACACACTACAGTATCAATTTGCTAGAATTATAACAATGTACTACTTGCTTAAAATATAAAGGGTATATTACTTTGGTTTCAACTCTTTGTTAGACAGGAGATTTTTATCTTTTAACAAATAGTTTTTTTATGACCATAAAGTTGAGGATCAAATCTGCAACTATTTTCCTGGAGCATCATCAGTATATAAAAAAATAACATTTTGAGAATTATGTATTTAAACAGAATGAAGATGAATTATCTGCTAATGTAGAAGAGGACGGGTGAAGGTATAGCATCTATCTCATCATATATCAATATATATAATTATTTAATTAGATTATTTTAATATATATATATATATATATATAGACACACTTAATTATGTTTTTTATTTTTAAAATTTAAGATGAATTCACTTTGGTCTCTCAAATTAGAAAAACAAATCCTTTTAGTTTCCTCGAATATAACGAAATGCGTTCTTAGAAGCCTTCAATTTAGAAATTTTTATTTTTATTTTATTTTTGAAAGGACAATCGAATTTATTCAACTAGAAAATAATTGAGCTTTGTTGCACTAGAGATACTTGATGATCAATTCAAAAAATATTTAGCTCGATTAATACAATGTACTGATTTTGTTTCCTATACAGAAGTTTTTGGCTTGTGAGCATTAAACACTACTAGAAAATATTTTTTTATTACCACGATCAATCTCACAAAAACGGATTATGTGATGAAATTATAAAGTTTGTTGCAAATAGGTGATAAGTAAATAATTGTAATAGGACACGGAATTATATCATCACTAAGTACACCATTACAAAATTAGCTTAAAAAAAATTTACACCCCCTTTCTAACATTATCTATCTATCTATATATATATATATATATATATATATATATATATATATATATATATATATATA
>Ga0099825_1006996_pt1 | contig 13878 bp, 4 predicted proteins | sample SiratroredBW_FD_76838 | JGI IMG/M metagenome (GOLD analysis project Ga0099825, IMG submission 76838) | Root nodule microbial communities of legume samples collected from California, USA - Siratro red BW | ecosystem: Host-associated > Plants > Roots > Nodule | place: USA: California | collected... | reverse complement strand
CAAATAATGTTCAAGGGATTAGTCAAAATTGTTACATCCTAAATAATATCCAAGAGGTTAGCTAAGAGTAGTTACAATCCCAAAGAATACTCAATTGTCCTTCCTGCTTAGTAGAACTCAACATGTTGATTGAAAATTAAATGTAGTATATTGTATCAAATGTTCAATATAAAATATAGTGTGTATTTCTTATCTCTCATTATCTCTTTTACTTTATGATGTTTTTATCATTTGTGTTAGTTCATGAGGGAGAATAATTATTAAAACTAATTTAAAAAGATGACTTGTTTAAGAAAATATGTTAGAAGCTTGATGTTGTGTCTCATACATCCTATTGGAAGAAATCTAAACTTAAAAATGAGTTACAAAAAATTGCTTTTGTATAAAATTATCGTCTGAATGAACATCATTAGATTATATTTATGAAAATTTTAAAAAAATATTTAAAACACAATTCAACACTGCCTTCTTATGTTTTTCTTATTTCCATAGTTAGTACGAGAGTTCGTCTCTAAAAACTTGAATAATTGACAGCATTTAAAAAAAAAAAAAAAATTCAACACAACAAGCTCGAAACAACAAATGATGATAGATGAGGGAGAGCATCTACTATAAAGCCTCTAAGAGAAGACTACTCACACTAAAAGGACAAAATGAAGATAAAAAAAATATGCAAATTAAAGTCAACCATGAAGCTATGAAGGTCAATTATGAAGAAAATGAAGACTTTTTTCAATTATCACGTACAACATGAATTCCTCACCATGATGGATGGTAAGGCTATGAAGACTTTTTTCAATTATCTCATACAATGAATTCCTCACCATGATGGATGGTAAGGCTATGAAGAATATGTTTGGAAAGGATCTTTTAAAATTCACATTAAATTTGAATGAAAAGTGTAAAATGAAAAGTATTATTAGACTAATGAACCTCTTAGAGAAAAAGAAGTTAGTTTGAGTCTTATTTTATATCTTTAGATTAAGTGACAACTTTTTTTATTGAAACTTTAAAGTAGAGTGACTTCAAACGCCATCATCTTTTACTTTTCTTATTCTCTGCTGTTTGTATAATATTTTTTCTTTTAATGTAAATTTTCATACTTAAAATCTTATGATTTAAATTTACGTTGGGATAGTAAGCATTTTGGTGTTAACATTCATATATCAATATCAAACTCTAACTTCATCTTAAAAACCAACATATATGCAAAATCTCCTAATTCAGCAGCGCAGTACTATCTAATGCGTCCACTTCAATTCCCTGGACAAGGGTTTTCTAAAGGGCTAGCTGAGAAACTAGGAGGTAACATGGTGTAGAGAAACCTATTCTTAACTCAAGAAACTGTTCAAATTCTAGGTTATATCCAAATGCTTGGAATCACCCAAGTGGTATAAATATCAAAGGCATAATAGTAATATATGGTATAATCTATTCTCTTTTAAAGAGATTATATACCAACACACTTTATACAACTCTACACTGGATAACAAAGATTCTAGGCTTGCATTTCAAAACATTGAACACAATTCTTTCCGACCATATTAAAGTAAATAAATTGTACTTGTATACTATCAGCAGCGGTTAAGTAAATTTTATATATTTATTGGTTAGTGGAGAGGAAACTTTGCGTTGATCTTATATAATAGGGTGATTTAGTTATCAATACTAAATATCTGGCTGGTTAGCGGAGATTTTTTATTTTTTTATAAAAAATTATTTCATTAATATTTAAAAGAGTGAGTATATCCATTTCCCAGTAGAAACGATGATAAGACAAAAAAACTAATGGCTCACACCAGTGTCCCGTTCCCATCCTTAGTCAAAGGTATGATATACTTAATTCATTGTAGAAGAAATGTTTGTAGACATAGAATGTCTAATTTTCAAGATGAGATGTATTAGAAGGGACTTCTGTTCTGTTTTCTTTGAGAGCAACCTGCATGGCAATTATAAAAAATAGTATAAAATAGACATAAGAGGATTTATATTCCATTTTCTTAAATTTTATTCATTGTCCTTTGTTTACACTTTCAAAAATAAACATGTCAAAAGGAAAAAAAATGATAAATATTATATAAAAATACAATAGTTATTTAAACCTTTTAATTAACTTATAAAACTGTCTTTTATATTCTTTAATTTAGAGCATTAGTTAACTATACCCTTTCCTGGAATCATAATTTAGAATTTTCACAATAAATACCTAAAAGAACACATAATTTTTCAAAACCACAATTTGTTGGGAGAACAGATCACTTTTGAAGTGATTTCATGGACCAAAACAAGAACTGTCCAAATTATTGTGTGTCCATCTAAATTGTATGGGTGTATGAGAGATGTTTCTTTCCAAAACAATTTGGTCATTGCAGGCTTATTTTTAGTATACAAGAGTCATTTTAATTTTACATCTTGATGCAGTGTGCAAAAATTGAACTACCTTCAAAGACTATAATCTTAACCGAAAACAAATATCACTACTTAGGAAAGGTTTTCCAGGGGTGAGTGAGATGTCGATAGCACCTCACATCATTTAATTTTCCTAAATTTCAAGTGTCCTTCAACATTTAGCTATACTTGGGGGAGAGTTAATTTCTAGAGCTTTGCAACTTGAATAATCAGTGAATGACAGAGGGTACAGCATTTGTTCAACCCCTCTAAGTTATTAACAAAAAGGGTATGAAATCAGCGGAAAGACAAAGAGATTGTGTTGTAACAGCATTGTATCAGAAAATTCAGTAGAGATACAAGTCACTCCTAATTGATGTCACATGTCATAAAGCTCAGAGAATAGGATATGAGTACCACCAAAGTCAATCAATGTAACTAGTTAAAATGATACAGTATAAAATGAAAGTATACAAGTATTATATCTATGCAACTTATTTTCAACATACTATTTACTCTTAATACACTGGTTCTTTCCTAGGCTGTATTCAGTACCATTAGATGAAATGAGAATCAAACACATTCACCAAAGGGGCATCTAGTAAATTGATGAACAAAACCACTGAGGCCCTTCAAACATACAATGATCCAGAACAAATTTATTGATGTAATTAAAAAGAATGACATATCAAAGGGTTTCATGTCGTACTTGATCGAAATTGTCGTTGGTGGGAACATGGGAGGAGATAATATGGTGAGAGGGAACAGAGGAGAAGAGTGAAGCAAAGGAAGAAAATGATTGGCACTTGGTGCTGCAGAAAACTAATAGGGTAGTTAGTTTCGTAATAGCTTGTGTTTTGAATCTTTGAAACGGGATTGGTTTGACTTGAATTGGAATCATGCTATTGCCATGTATTCAAACATATTCCAACAAAACAAAAGTCAAAGATAATACATTTATCTTCATAATCTTCTACTATGCAAATCTCTTTCTTAGGTTTGAAGCAAGCTGCAGGTTTCAGTTCTATAAAATTGGGTCAATAGTGAGGATTTTAAGCCCTTTTAACAGGATATGTTAAGGGGCAAACTACACATTGGTAAAGGAACAATCTTCTAGTATACAGAAACCATTCTTCCAATTTTTCTCATAAATCAAACATAGAAAGAAAAAAGAGAGCATCAAAAAGTAAAAAAAAAAAAAAAAACCACAATTTTTCAAAACTTGGAGGATTCGTCAAACTCGTTCAATCTCTCGTCCTTCTTCCTCCTCAATTCAGCCTCGTAATCTCTCAGCCTCTCATTCATTCTCTCCTGTACACAGCACAAGTACACCCACATCAAACACATGAAAAAAAAAAAAAAACAACCTTTAAAGGGAAATTGGAAAAGGGTTTCAGAATATCCTAGCGAGCCTCCATTGGGTAGCTTGAGAAAGCCATAAAATTGAAGAGGCAGAAGAAGCAATAGAGAAGAGAGAAGAGAGTGATGGTATGGTAACCTTGTAGTTAGATTCAAGACGGTGCATAACGTAGAATCCGAGGATGCCTCCGAGGATTGTACCAGTCATGATTCGAATGTAGCCCCATTTCTGAGAAGGAGGTTTCATTGTTGTTGTTTCACTCTTGATTTGTGCAGAAAATGATTTCAGTTTCAGGATCAGTGTTTAATGGTATGGGCTTTCCGTTTTGGATATCTTACACTGGTCCAATTTTCAGAAGACGGCTTCTTCCTGCACCTCCCATAGATTCTCAATTTTCCAAAACTAACTTTAAGTAAAATGTAAAATGTCCTAACTACCCTCACGTAACCCTACACCTCCGTATCTTCATTTCAGCCCAGACCTCCAGCCGCAAACCACACCTCCGGTCATTGACCTCCATGGCAGAAGCGCGAGGGTGAAGGAAAAGTCGCCGTCGCGTGAAGAGCTGCCGCCGTTATCTACCGTCACTCACCGTTCACGTCACCGCCGGTGAAGGCATGTGTACTGTTGTTAGCATACACAGTTCATGTCACCGTTCTCGTTCACGTTCAGGTTACAGTTAACGTTCACGTAAATTTATATTCTCAAACAGGTTAATATGAAAATTTAATTTATTTTTTATATCGAATTAATCCAAAATATATTTGTATACTCTAGATTATATAATTCGGTATATAAAAGTTATATACCAGATTAGATTATACAATCTTTGTAGATTAAATTATAACATTCAAAAAAATTTAGACCGTGATACTTTAACTTTACTATTTATTTTTTACACTCATTTAATATTAATATATATTACTGTTTTATTAATATAAAATATTTTATTAATCTAAATCAGTATCAAATAAGAATATAAATAAATAATGATATAAAACTAGTATTTTTTAAAAAGTTTACAAAGGATATAATTTATTTAATTTTTTTATTAAAGATATAATAATCAATTTGCTATCACTATGGAGATGCAAGGAAGAAGTCGTCTCCTCAAATTTCCTCTCACCCAAAATTAAAATATTCAATTCTTTCTCTAGACTATTTCTCAGATATCAGCAAAAAAAATAGCTCTTGATAGATTTCTGTTCATATTTTTAAAATAATTTTAAATTTATTTCGACAATAAAATATTTAATTTTTCAAATTATTTGATGGAAAATTAAAAATTAAAATGAAAAGTATTGAAATATTAATTTTATTAATAGTTATAAACACAAATATGTTTTCCAAATTAAACATGTCTTGAATATGAAAAAAGAAAAACAAATATTGAGACTAATGTTGAGCAAGCATTCTTTAGTTAAACCAATCAATACATCTTTTTCTCATTACCTATAAAGAAAGATAAAACAAATTATTATTAAAAACTGATTATCCAATAATATTATTAATAGTAATATTATTATTATTATTATAAATATATTCAATATTATTATTATTAAAATTAGTAATATTATTTTTATTAATTTTATTGATATTATTATTATTAATAATATTAATAATGTTAATTATAATATTAGTATTATTATTAATATATTATTAATATTAATTGTAATATTAGTATTATTATTAATAATATTATTAACTTTGTTCATAATTTACTCATCAATTTCATGTGTTTTAATCACTCTCTCCAAAAATCTAACTTGATTACATAATCCATATATAGATGTGTTACTATTCTACTATAAAAAGATGAGATAAAGGCAAAAACACTAAACATATTTAATTAGTCTATTAATGATAACCAAAATCACAATTGTATTACTAGTTTAGGTAAATGAACTATGAAATCCATAGAAATATTCCTAGACAAAGCATTTATTATAACATTGATTTTTCCTTTCTTATACTCTATCTAGAGGTCTAATCCCACAAAGTTTTCAAGTTTCCAATCTACATTATAGTCATAGAAGGTTGTTCTAGTAAATGTTTAAGGACATTCTGGTCAATAATAACTTATTGATCAAGAAAATAATGTTGTCATTTTTTAATAGCAAAGAGGATAGCATAAAACTCCTTTCATAAGCTGATAGCATTTGATATTGGAGTCACATGGCCTTATTAATATAGGCTATAGGATGATTGTTCTGCAGAAGAACAAGCAATATTCTCAATCCTGAAGCAATTATTTCAATTGTAAACCGCTTCTAAATAACAAGTAAGTCTAAAACTAGAGTCGTGGTTAAAGCATTCTTTAATTATATAAAAATTGTATCAACAACATTGTCCCAAATAAATGGGTTATTCTTCTATAATAACTTTGTTAGAGGTGTAACTATCTTGCCATAACCATATATAAATCTTTTATAATATCTAGATAAGCATGTAAAACCCCTTAACACCTTTAAAGACTTTGGTTGAGGCCACTGTTGCACAGCTCCATTTTTTTCTAAATCAGGTTTGACTAACTCCTGATTCTGAAACCAGATGTCTAATAACAGTCTAATTTACTCGTTTGATATTGATTTAGACACTTGAAATGGTACAAATAGGACTAATTTTAGCAAACCAAACTCATAATCAACTTAGAATCTTAAATTGGTTTAAATCAGAAGAGTTGATGAACTTTTGCCAAATTTTATAGGAATTCTAGATGCGATTGAGGGAATTAGACCTAGCGTAAGCCATCCACTAAGTGCATGACATGGACGCTCGGTAGAATCAAGGCAGAGTGTGACTCGATTATGAGCTTCAAAATATTGAGCGGATTTAGTCCAAAAAGGGGTTATTTTTAGCACAAAATCAACTGAGCGAAACCTTAAAGCACTGAGCAAAAATAATGCCTTAGAATGAAGCAAGGTCATATCATATGGAGTGGCTAAGTTTGGAGAAAACCTTCATGTGAAGAAACCTTATATGTTATGCGCCAGAACATGAGGTTGAGTGCATGAACTACAAAGAAGACAATAACTTAGCTCTATAAATAGATTTTGAATTGTAATTGAAAAAGGGAGCTTGTGTTGGAGACATTTCTTAGAGTTGTATTATCTAGATACATTGTATAATGCTTTCATTGTAATATCCTACTCATCATGAGTAACTACTTCTATACTGGGATTGCATATAGATAATTTTATAACATAGTCTTACTTGATTGAGTTTTGTGCTTTAAGGCTTTAATTCGCAGTTATTACTACTAATGATCTTAGGGACTGAAATTGGAAAATGCATTATGTTTTCTTAACCGAATTCAATCAACCAAACATTGCAACTACTGAAAAGGGAGTGTAGTTTTTGGCAATATTGTTCTAGTGACTTGATCTATAATGCATATCATCAAGTCAAAGAATTGATTGATTGTTGTTTAATCCTTACGTAACCATGATTAAGGAATTAACTTGGTTTAACACTAGGAAAAAAATAGTAGTTATATAGTGCATATATGAGTAGGGAGTGCAAACTTGTTTAAGTTTTATTCAATCCCAATGCTTAATCATATTGGAAACTCTAGCATTTTCATCCATTTGTTCAACTATTCACTTTACATTTATCTTGTTTATTTACAGTTTATTGTGCAGGCCAATATTTGTATTAATGTCATTCTTTACAAAAGATGCAACAATTATCTAGAGACTGTCTTGTTAGCATTGATGTGGTTGATTATTTGATTAAGTCATGTGCAAGAAAGCTTGAATATGATTATTATGTTAGTGTGTGATGATGATAAGTCATGTTCATGCATCACAAATCAGTAGAATGTGTTCTAAAGCTTTTTAAAATTAAATTGAAACTTATATGATTAATGATTGCAAGTGTTTACTTCATTTTTTAAAGGATTGTTTTCAAAATCAATAAGTTGAAAATTCTTTTAGTAAAATAAATCAATTTAAACTGATTTTTAATCCATTATTTTCACTAAAGTATAAATGAGTTTTTATAACTATTGGTAAATACATTTGAATTAAAAAAAAAAAAAAGACTTTCAAAGAAGAGACAGAATTGAGGAAATTTTTTTATGGATAACAGGGAGCATTTTTAAAGAGTTTAATGAATTTTTGGTCAAAAGGAATTCAACAAAGACTTTCTTGGAGTTTTTCATCTGATTTGAGATTGCATTGCACTGTGTTCCATCTGTTTTCATTTAGGTAAGTCTACTACAATTGGTTATTAGTTTGTTTATATTCAGTATTGGTTGCAGAGTTGGTTGTATTTTAATTTACATTGATTGTATTAGTTTTTGTCTACATTTTATTAGATGGTTGTATTTCAATTTACATTGATTGTATTAGTTTTTGTCTACATTTTATTAGAGTTTTCATAATGCAGGTGCAACAGGTTGCATAGTGCCTTTGTGAATGTTGCAGGGTGTAAGATTGGTTTTTTATTGTATGGTGTGTACAATTGTTGTGATTTAGTCGAATTCTTTGCTAGTTGGCAATGAAAATTGGATGTAACTTTTAAGGAATAGTGAACTAGTATAAAAATTTAATGTCCTCTCTCTCTTTGATCTCTGTTTTAAACTCGTATTACTAATTCTGCATAATCTACATTAGCATGAAAAATTAATGAACTATTTTTGCTGGTTCAACTTATTAGTTTTTTTGATTTTGTACATAGTGTTGTTCACTAATTAAATTGAGTTGTGATATACTTTTCATTTAATCTTGATCAAACATTCATATAATAGGACTATAAACTGATATTCTTGACAATTCAGTAATTTTAGTAATTTAATCAATTAATTGAACATATCAGTTAATTAAATTTCTTATTTTGTTTTGTTGTAGAATTTGAATTCATTGTTTGCAAATTACATCAATTGATTTTTTTAAATTGACTTAATTAAAAGTACACTGATTTTTTTAACAATGTTTATGTGAAATTTTAAAAAAGTTTAATTTATCTTTTGAATTTCACCTAAAAATCTTTACATTTTTAATATTTGAAGACATGACAATCCTTCTTTAAAATATAGTAGAGTTGACTTGATTCACTTGTAAGAATATCAATTAATATCCTAAATAACTTATCTAACATTTAGCAAAATTACATTTCATATGACTTAGAACAAAAAAAAGTTATTGTCAAAATAGCTAATGTCTTTTTTAAATAAATGATATCATCATCCCAAGTTTTAGAATAAACCAAAATATCATAAAAAAAATTACTAAATAAAATAGCATAAATATGGGGTAAAGATATCATTCTATCAAATTTTGAAATGTTGTCGGGACATTACTAACGCTAAATGGTAAAACTACCCATTCACACAACCCAGTTTATAGTTTTATAAATCTCACCCTCATGCATTCTTCCCTTCTTAATTCTAGTTTAGAGAAAAAGGAAACCCCTTTTAATTAATATAAAAAATCTTAAAATTAAAGGTATACGAAACTTATATTACCATCAAAGCATTCAGCTTTCGAAGGTCAGGACAACACCTCGGTTATCTATCTTTTTTTCTTTTAGCAAAATAAGGAAGAGACATATCAGCTGGAGCTCTAATAAAATCAAAAATTGAACTTTCTCAATCTCTCTCTTCCTTTCTCAATCTCTTCCTTTTACGATGCTATGTTGTTACTGAAATATTTCCTTAAACTAGTACACATCATTCCCATTGTTGTTGTTGGAAGTTTGCTAAATGATTATCAACCTGTGAGAATTAGAGTAGCATTGGTTCTAAACCCAATAATTTTATCTGAAGCTACCATAATAGATAAATCTTGGATGAAAGTAGTTTCTAAACCCAATAATTTCATCCAATAGTTTCTGAGTTCCTGCCTCCAACTCCCTGCGGCGCATTTGAGAATCATTTACGAAAAGGGTGAACATCCAAATCAAGGTGCACAAATTTTTCCAATTCTAAAAATTCAACCTGTCATAAACTTGCTACTATTTTGATTTTTGATTTTAGTGAATAGGTGTTCCTTGTCAAATTAATGTGGCATGAATTTTTCCAATTCATTGGAAATCTTTTCCACGTAATTTTTTTTCCAAAACATTGAAATTCTTGCATAATCTTTTCCAATCCATGAGTGACAGTTAGTGATAGTTATTTGAAGGTCATCGTCATTCCATCATTCCAATTTAGCTAATACCAATTAACCTAACACTTATTTCCCACCGTCGTTACCCCTCCCACCTTTTATTGTGTTTTATTGTCAAATATAAGTGTATATCCCCGATGTTATGGTACTACATGAACACAAGATTTCATGTGTTCTAACGGCATCAAGGACAAAACATGAATTTAGTCATCTTCCGACACAAGCTTGGTATAGAAAAACCAATTTGCTTTATAGATGACTATATTTTCCAGTCCAAACAAACAGAATAACACAATTTCGAAATTTGGGTTTCATTTATTCATCAATTCACTTCCTCTGTTTCAAAAACCTTAGCTTCCATTAATAAAAACCACCAAAAGATCAGTGAGAAAAATGGATAAAAACAATAAAATGTAGAAAATGTAGCGACTTGTTCGAGGCCATAATCAAAACAAAGTGAATCTGAAAGGCACGGAGAATCGCATTTGTTTTCGCCAACCTTCAATGCAAGTTGCGCCATTTCACATAATACACGCACTTGCTCTGCAAATTGGCTTTTTTTTCAGCAAAAGCTTGAAAATAATAGACTGAAAAACACTCAAAATACTTAAAAATTGATAAAAATTTGAAATCAAACCAAAGAAGCCTAACCTAATTTCGAAGACGGAGTAGAAGGAAGATAGGGCTGTTAACTGTGGTGCCTCGATTTTATAGATAGCTAAATGGAACGGTAAACCCTAATTTCGTGTTGCGGCGCGGCGCTGGTTGTTATAGGAGTTGGGCTTCATTTTAGGCTCAGTGTGCCTCCTTGGGCTTTAATTACTTATTCATATTACATTGGGTCCAAAGACCAATAATCAATAGGGCAAATAATGAATAGAGCGATTGCTTCCTCCACCCCATCAATTACTTCCTGCACTCTATTATCAAAATGAAAAGATAGAAGTGTTCTTTGGGTTAATATAAAAGAAATTTTGAGAAATTCTAGTTCGGACATCGAGGTAGTGTAACGTTGTCTTTGGTGCTTGGTTAGTATTGTAAGTTTTGAAATTTGATTTGGATTTGATTTAGGGTTGATTTGGATTGGATTTTGGTAAAAAAAGGCTTGGTTTGGTTACGGGGTGCTTTCTATTGTTGGGTGAGTGATTCAGTTGTGGTGGTGTAGGGTGATCTGTAACGGTTTGTGGCGTGGTCATGCTGTTGCAGGATCATGGTTTTTTTTTTTTTCATTTCAGAATGAAAATTCTGAAAATCATATGGAATTTTCATTCCGAGATAATATTTGGTGGTGAAAAAATTGAGTTACAAAAAATCAATTCTGAAATATGTGTCCGAAATGGGGTTTTCAGAACATATTTTTGGAAAAGAGATTCTGAAATTCAAATTGAACTTTCAAAAATAGTATTCTAAAATTGATTTTACACCTCCAAAATTCATTAAGGAATGTCAATTTCAAAGTTATTTTTACATCCCAAAATTCATTTCGGAGCCATTTTTGTTACCTCCAATAATAGGATTGATATTTTAAAAATATGATGGGGGTGTAGAAAGCAGTTGTCAGTTTTAGTTATTTATATACACTGCCCAATAGTTATTTATACTATTCTTTCCTTTATTTTTATTATTACTAAATATTCTCTTTTATATAAAAAAAATCTAAAATATATTTAGATTTCGTATTCTTTCGCGATGTTCTTCATTCAATTTTTACATCCTTTTTATTAAAGATATGAAAATTTTACCCCAAGCCTCATTTCAATGCGTAGTTCCCAAATTACTCATTCATGTAAAAACACTTCTATCAAAATTCTCATTAATGGCTATAAAATTAAAGATTGACTTCTTATAGTTTGTCAAAATTTGTATTTCACGCATATTGGGACACTTAGATTATCAAAATTACCTTTGTTTGCACATAGCTAGTATCTTCATATCTTATATGATAGTGAGAATAGTTTCGTTTCGGATCTACACACTATGTACTCGATAATCGAATGAACCAAGACCTTTTCGGCACAATCTACATTAACCTAACACCGGCATTTAGGAACAATAACTCATAATATATGATTAAGATGAACATTACACCTAAGCAGCTCCAAAAGTGTGATTAGAAGAGACTTGACTTCCTTCCGAAGCTCCATAAGATTAAAAACCCAATAAGAATGATATAAATTGGTGATGTTCTTAAGGTATAAAATATTTTTTTTATTGAGGTTATTGCACATTTGTTACTATATTGATTATCATCTCTAAATACTCAATTGAAGCATTGAAGTGTCTTTTCAGACACACTCTTTCTTAGATCGAGATTATGAGTTGAACTCATAAAGCTGAGTCGAAGACATATAGGAATTTCAGGATTCCAATGAAGGATCATGTGATTCTATGGATATCTCTCACCCCTGTAAGAAAATTTAGGCCCCCACTATGAGATTGAGAAAGACCTCATCCTAAAGTCACATGGTTACAACGCACAATGTGATGAGCAATGAGAGATTTTTGTTAGAAGATACGCAAGATAATGTTGACAGAACGAATTTGATGCTAGAACTTCGGAAAGAGTTAGAAACACTAAAAAGAAAAAAATCACTGAGGAAATGGATGCTTTAAAAGTTAAACATGTCCGAATGAAGCAAAAGCTAGAGGTGGTTGAATAATGTTACTACATCCTAGGCAAGAACAAAGGGATCTTGTTGGCTCTAACCTTCCCTCTTTCTTAGAACCTAGGAATTTGATAGTTTTTAAAATATATAATCTCGACTAACAGTTCTCACACACTTTTGTAGAAGTGATTTGGAAACATCCCTCTCGACCAACTAGAGAAAGCTTACCTTGGAATGGCACCATGGATCCATATGATCATGTTAATATATATGTCATGCAGGTAAGCCTTAATACCTATAAAGCTGCAATATCTCTTTAACATCCTTGAATGGAGTCATATTAAGTTGATTCAACTGCTTGCCCCTTTAATGAATTGATTGCTTTGACATCCTAGTTGTCAAATTTAGAACACAATTCACAACCAGTCAACCACCCCATCTAACGTCGATAGTCCTCGTCGATATCAGGCAAGAGAAGAAGAGTCACTTTCACACCTTTATGTAATGATTAGGAAAAGTGACCCTCAGCACTAGGAATCTTATCCCCAAGGTAGTCATGCACCATATGGAGTCCTAAGTCTAGAAAAATTGTCTAATACCATATTTTTCACAAAAGAAATTAAACTTTTTAGTTTGAAACTTACTTCCATGATCACTTCTTATGGAACTAATGTAGCAGTTGTTTCTAATTTGGAAAAGTTTGACAAGCTTCTTAAAAGTAGTAAAAACATCATTTTTAGATGTAATGAATAATTCCCATATGAATCTAGAATAATCATCTACAATTATAAGTGCGTAATAATTTTCTCGAAGGCTTATGGTTCTAGAAAGATCAAACAAGTCCATGTATAACAATTCTAAGAGGTCTATTTATTGAATCAAAACTTTCTTGTTTAAAAAAGGAAATTTTTGTTCGTTTCCCCTTTTGCATAGCTTCACAAATGTTATCCTTTTCAAACTTAAGATTTGGAAACCATTTACTAAGTACTTAACAATTAGTTTATTCAAATCATGCATATATAAATGTGTGGAATCCTTCTACACCATTGCCATGAATTGTCATTTTTAGTTAATAAGCATTCAAGCTCAGATTATGAATATCTAACTGTCGCAACCGGGGTTACGACGGGGACGACGAACAAAAATATAATTTTTAACTTTCAAAACAGAGGAGTCGCCACCATAGTTTATTAGGAAAAACTATGGAAAACCAAAAACAAGATAAGACAAGTTCGCAAAATCGGATTTAGAGTTCGGGAGTCGGTTACGTGTGGGGAAGGTGTTAGCACCCCCACAACGCCCGTCCTAAGACGGTACCTTTAATTAAATAAGTAATTTGAGTATGATTTTTTAAAATATTTATTTTCCCAAGAAAGAGATTAAAATAAAACAAACAATATTTTTTTTCGGTTTT
>Ga0099825_1006992_pt1 | contig 13882 bp, 2 predicted proteins | sample SiratroredBW_FD_76838 | JGI IMG/M metagenome (GOLD analysis project Ga0099825, IMG submission 76838) | Root nodule microbial communities of legume samples collected from California, USA - Siratro red BW | ecosystem: Host-associated > Plants > Roots > Nodule | place: USA: California | collected... | reverse complement strand
TGATATTGTATAATTATATAAAGTGGTGAAGTTTTATTGAGATTGTTGAGATTGAAATGGAAAGTGAATGAATAGATGAATGAAAATTGATGATGTATGATATGAATTGTATGTGATGTGTAGTCATAGTGATTTCAGGAAAGAAAACATCTGTGCTGAGAAATAGGATGTACATTGTCTAAGGATATGGTTTAACGATTGATATCCTGACTCTACTAGTAATAGGAATCAAATAGATGAATATTACTAGGTGGTGAGAGTCGAAGGAGGTTCATATGACTGAAACTACAACATGAAAAAGGGTTGGTTAGGACAGTCATATGGATTAACCCTGTCATATGAGATTAATGGTGATGAGATGAGACACACAAATTGGGGGTAGTATGACAGGTGCAGATCTCGGGGTCTATTCAATGCATGAGTCTTCCGGAAGTAGATCGAGTCTGTCTATATTATATGATGTCTTGAGTTGAATGATAAATGTTATCAATTGATTGTTATGTGTTAAATGATGTATACTTGTGATTATTTGAGATTAATTGAGATATTTTGAGTTACTAGCTTACCCTTTCTTGTTTGTGGTATGTGTTTGTTTCTACTGCTATGATCGTGTTATACACGGGAGTGGGTAATTGTGGAAGGTGCTCTTGAATGAGCCAGTTGCAGCCTTAAAAGCTTTTTGAAAAACAAAAATCTTATTTTGTTTATATATATATATATATATATATATGTGTAAATGTAATTAGTTATGTTTTAATTCCCTATGAAGAAGGAAATCTTTTGAAATACAATGTTAGGTCGATATAAATATCTTTATTATGCATTATGTTTTAACTACTGTTTTAGATAGATTAGATGTTATAGATAATTTTTTTTTTGGGTGTTACAAGAATCGATATAAATTCCGTATAAACAAATATATATAATAAAATTATTTGTATATTTATCAAGTTCAATATTAGATTTAAGTTCAATAAATTTTTTGTTTGGTTTTGATTAATTACTTAAAAAATAAAGTATAAACTATAAAATACTCATAATACAAAATTTTGTTTATTTTAAATTACAACAGAGAGAAATGCTTATTTTAATTCACTAATGAGATGTAAATAATATATGAGTTTTCTCTTTATTTTAGTTTATAAGAAAAACGTAAATCAGACAACACAAACATAATTTTAAAACTAATATTCTTTATGAAATATTTTCTATACTTATTTTGTATTTGATTTTATATTTGTAGAGAACATCTTCATCTTATGTTAACAAGAAGATCTCCCGAGCTCACGTTTATATTAGATATTTCTTGCAAAATGCGTTAAAGTTACTTCATATCAACCAATCCTCATGTGTCAATATGAGTCTGTCACCATCATGGATGGTAAGACTATGGATGTCATGTTTAGAAGAATGCAAGTTCTTTTAAATGGGTTAGAAGTTCTTTGATAGAGCTTCTCTAAGGTTGATATTAACGTAAAGTTGATGGGTAGCATACAAAAGGTCTCGAAGCCCAAAATAATGACCACTGCAGGGGCCTGTGATCTAAAGAGACTTACATGGGACGAACTTTTGAATCTTAAGAGTGCATGAGGTGAATCTCCAAGATCATAAGTAGAAGGAAACATCAACATTGTCTAACCAAGGTCTCCACACAAAAGTCAACTTCAAAGCATACAAAATGGAATGAGAGCTTAGAAAGCTTGAGAGGGAAAGATGATACTTTCAAAGTTGAGTTTGACAACTCAACTGATGAGGAAATATCTAGTTTTTCAAGAAGATTTAAGCGAATGCTTAAACAAAAGGGTGAAGGCAATAAGAAATCCACCTTTAAAAAGGAAAGAAGATCATCATAAGATCCTGTACTATGAATGTAGACGACTAAGTACATAATAACAATATGCTCAAAGTTGAAGAAGAAAAAAGTCTAAAGACTACATGGGATTATTCAGACTTAAGCTCTAACTTTGAATCAGATGTAGAGAAGGAAAATCTATGCCTCATGGTAGGTGTAGAAAATGAGGTACACGTTCTCTTTTGAAACCTCTTCAAACTTATCATATTCATCATTTGATGAAGATTATTTGTCTTATGAAGATCTTAATAGCTGCAACAAGATATTTGAGCAATATTTCAAAGCTTTATTTTCAGAAAATAAAAAGTTCAAGTCATATCTAGCTGTATCAAATGAGAAGATGTCATGTCTCGTGCATATAATGTATTGAAAATTAAAATTTTAGAGAAAAAAGTTACATGTTGTAAGCGTGACTTTGCAAAATTTGTTGAGAGCTTGAAAGCTCTAAACCTCTTCTCTTCAAATAGTAGACCTGCATCAAATAAGTTTGGTTTTGGCTATGACTTCAGAGGTAAAAAGCATCTTCATAAACATGTTAAACTTTCTTGCTCTCGTTGTGGTAATTATAGACATGAAAGTGTTATATGTAAGCTTAAGAGGCAATCACCCAGAACTAACAAGAAAGGACCAAAGAAATATGGGTACCAAAAAAAATTATTATTCCTATTACAAGTACGATGAAAAGGCAACAAACAAAAAATTGATTCTCAACTGTGGATGCTAGGAAGGCATAAAGGATGAAATGTTTTCCATAAAGTCTGTATTTTTGTTGAATTACCATTTCAAACACCGTGTCACATAATCAAATAGTTAAAAATTATATCTCTTTGATATGATCTAACCTAATAAAGGGTCAGTGTAATGAAAAGTTTGAAATCCTATCAAACTTGTGCTATATTATTTGTTATATGTTTTTAATGGGTTTCATGAAAGAAAAGTTTTGAGAAAACTTGATCGAATGATGTTTTTGAAAAATACGTGTTTTAAACTTTACTATTTTTAAGCATCATAAAAAAAAGAAGATTGTAAGATCCAAGTTCAACAAACCCTTTGTGTTGATTTCGATTAAGTGCATGAACAACGATGTTTAAATCATGGAAGTGTTTTGTCTGATGGACACAAGTCTTTTCTTAGCATTAGATCATGACAAATACAAGTGCTTCGTCTGGTGATCAGATGCAAATAGAACATGTGTTCCCTTGTTCTGTCGGATAAGTGGAAGTTTCAATGAGATGATATGAACACAATTTTAAAGCTGACATTCTTCACAAAATATTCTTTATGTTTGTTATGTGTTTGTAGATAATGTCTTCATCTTACATTAACAAGAAGATCTTGAAAGCACATATCGACATCAACAATCTCATGGAAAACGGTCTAAAGCTACTCCATGTCATCAACCATCTTGCACACACTCTTTGTCAACTTCAAAAAGCTATATGCCTTGCTATCTGTCTTGTATAGTCTCATGCTTTTGTTTAATTTGAAAAAAACTCTTTGACCAAGGCCTATTTATTCCTACTAGATTAATGTTGCTTGAAGAAGAGAATCACATTTAAAGATTCATATCTTGCATTTAATTATTTTTTAAGCTTTAACAAGGATAGAAAAAAAAAAAAAAAGAGGATTTTTCTAAAACCCTTCCCAATAGTTACAAAAGATTTCAAACTCAATATATAGAATATCTTTTTGAAGAAAGAGTAAAAAAAAAAAATGTCTATTATAAACTTTCTCTGCATGCAAGCGAAGAAATCAATCTTCATACGTTTTTATATAATTAATCTTATTACTAATATATTAATATTCATATTTATACAATGATAAAATAAATATAATTAATTATATAATATAATAATAATACTTAATCAATAATAATAGTTTTAATAAAATTACAAAATAATAATAAAAGTAACAATAATAAAAATAAATTTATAAAAATAATAAATTATATAATATACCATAATAACAATAATTACTAAACTAATAATAAATTTAACAAAATTATAAATAATAATAATAATAATAATAATAAAATATTAATAAAAAATATATTAATAATAAATTATAAAATAATAATAAAATAAGATAATTATAATAAAATATTAATGATATTAACATTAAAAAGTAAATATAATAATAAAATCATAAATCATAATTACAATAATAAAAATAAAAATACTAAAATAAAATAATAATAATAATAAAAAATTAAAATTATAACAATAATGAAAATAAATTTATAAAATAATAATAATATTGTTAACAATAATAATTTAATTTTTATTTTAAAATAACTAATAATCTTATAATTTCATCAATTCAAAAAATAATAATTTATAAATCACACTCAACAAATTAATTATATTTAATTTTAATTAATTTTACCTATAATTTCATCTACTAAAAAATAATTTTATCGATCACACACATCACATTACTCACAAAATGTTATAATTTTTTTACCCAAATCTCCTTATCTTTTCCTTAATCCAAACAATCAAACTTTTCACTCACTTTCATCTTAAATCAACTGAAATCTACTATTTAATCCAAACAAAGCCTTAAAAACATATTGAGTGATATTGTTAATGAAATCTCTCACCTTTAATCTTTGTTTTTACTTTAATTTAGTAAAAAATTATTGTAAGTATATATAAGCAAGGAGTATAGTTCATATAGTTTTTGAATTCTTTTTGCTTATAGTGTTGTTAGGACTAATGAAGTCAAAGATGAATTAGGAGTTTTGAATGAGTAAATTAGCTAAGTCAATTTTAATTTGCCAAGCTAATTAACAAGGAAAAAGGCCTTAAAAGTCAATTGCATATTTTCAGTTTTGTTTTTTTACATAAATGGTACAGATTTAATTTGCAATTACAAAATTGGATAATTTAAAAAAAGATGCACGATTTTAAAAATAGAAGTCGTGTTTATAAGCACGCACGACCTTAGTTCTGAATAATTTTTTTTGTCCTATATGAAGTCATACACCCTATAATGACTTTTATTTATTTATTTTTACCCCAACTAAAATTATGCTAGGAAGCATGATTTTGACTTTTTTTTAAGAGTTTGAGATTTTTTTGTTCAGTGAGACGTGTTTAATTTTTTCTCTCTCCATAGTTGTGCTTTGAAGGATGTTTTATACATATATTGAATGTCTCACATTTACACCATTAGTTATCCTTTGATTTGATTGTATATGAGATTGGTCTTCCAGAAAGTTGGGGGTCAATATCTCCTGAACATCAAACTTAAAATTTTATCTAAATAAGTTTGTGATATCTTGCTCGCCAATAAAAACGTGTTATACTTATACCAAACATAACTTTGTAAGGATAAAAAAATATATGTATAAAACATTAATGGACGACCAATATTATATACAATCAAATTAAATTATAACTAATAGTGTAAATATGAGATATTTCAATATATGTATAAAACATCATTCAAAGCATAATTAGGGAGTGAGAAAAATCAAACACATCTCACTAAAAAAAATCTCAAACTCGTAAAAGAAAGTCAAAAAGTCAAAGTCATGCTTCCTTACACGACTTTAGTTGAGAACAAAATAAAAAATAAAAGTCATTTCAGGTGCACGACTTTATATAGGAAAAAAAAAATTATTTAAAACTAAAATCTTTTTATAAACACGACTTCTATTTTTAAATTTGTGTTTCCATGCACAACTTGACCAAGTCGTATAACTTTTTTTTTAAAATTACCCAATTCTATAATTGTAGATTAAATTTGCACCATTTATATAAAAAAAAAATCCATATTTTCTTAACAAATCTAATTTTGCTAGGTAATGAAGGAGATTAAATTCACTGAGCGATTTAGAAAACCTTGGAGGATGGGTTTCCTTTGGAGTAAGACTTACTCAACAAATCACAATTCGCAGAGCAAAATATATAAAATTTTGTCTCCCTATCCTAGAACAACATTCTATAAATAACTTTCTTTTGAATATTCAGATTAATGAGTGAGAGAACAAAATGAAACAGAGCAAATAGTGAGAGTTTGGAGGTGAGGAAACCTTCGAAAGTATAAACAACCATTGGAGATTTACTATTTCCTTTTTGTCATGATCACTAATCTCGGTTGGTTATCTTCCATTGATACCTAACTATAACTACTTTCTATTCTCTTTAATATATATATATATATATATATATATATATATATATATATATATATTTATTTATATTTATATTTGATTTCTCAATTCATCTATATTTGTGATTCGGTTTTCTCTTAAGGCTTCTTATGCTATAACATGATTGTGGATTCTAAAGATTAATTAATTGAAGAATGGTTTTTTATTAGAACTGAAATTGAAATGGACTCAAGAATAGAGTTTGTTCTCTTTTATGATAATTGATGAATCAATAACTATTTGAAGAAACTTAAAATCTAATTATTATGGGATTGATAATTAATCAGTGTTATTAATCAATTTCAATAACATACAAAATGAGAGTAATAATATGTTTCATAAAGAAGGATTATAAGAATAATTTTGGTGAAGTTTCATTCCAATAATATTCTTTTTTGTAATATTTATTTATGTAAGTATATTATATAAATAACCCTGATATATTTATCTTTTAATTTTAAGAATCTTAAATATTTTTGTAAATCTTTGTAGTTATTATTGTGAATATTGAATAATTTGAACATATTATATCACACAATTTCCTGTAAATACGATAAATGTTGTGATTAAAAATTTATTTTCATATATATTATGAAGAAAAAATGTCAGTATTCCAGTAGAAAATTGTGTTTTGCTTTCCTCCTCTAGAATTTATTGTTTTGATTCTATATTATTATGATTAATAATATTTATATATTTGTAGTAGGTAATTGCTGACTTATAAGAATTAAGAAACATAAAAATATTGATTTATTTTTGTGAAAAATTAAAGAGGTGGCAATATTTTTTTTTTATTACTGAAGGAGAAGACATGCGTTGGATTAGATCCAACGCAAAATTTAATTGAATTAATTTAAATCAAAATTTGGACTAAATTTAATCCAACCTAATCAACACTCTTTGAAAATTGCAAAGTTAATATTTGTTGGACTAAATTACACTATTAAATCTGAAGTATGACAAAATCATTGTTACAGCATAGCATTATTATTCGTATTGCGTACAAATATTGTCTAAACACTTAATCATTAGACTTAAATGATTCTACTTTTGACATAAATGTTAGTATGATTTCTCAATTTCTAAAATAACATGTAATACTAAAGTTTGATAATGGCATACGAGTATCATTGCATTGAAAATAGAAAAAATTGTTAGAAATATTTGCTTTTTTTTTTTTCACTGTGAAGCTATTTTGTAGCTTGATACAATTGATTATTAGCTGAAAAACATGTTTGTAATCGATTAGAGGATATGGTAATCAAGTGCTTGATATATGCTATTATGAGCAATAGATTAATCATGCATGTCAATCAATTACTAGCTTAATAAAGGTTTGGTGACAGATTAACGTGGACTGTAACAGTGGATTACCACTCTCATTTCCAAATAAAGCAAATTAAAAGGAGTTGCAAATCAATCACCACCAGCAGTGACAATTAGCTGGTCTTTGATCATGTTTATAGTGAATGTATTTGTAAAATTGGTATAAAATCAAATAAGAAAAAACAAAATTAGCAAACAATAGGAAATATTAGAACCTACCAACTTAATACCATTTAAAGTATTAATCCGGTATTTTAAAAGGTTTAATACCTTTTAATGTCTTAAATTGCCGTGTTTAAGACTAATCTGAAAGAAGTTTAAAATATATAAATTCAAAACTATTCAAACACCTTATAATACAATGTTTATCAAAATCAAATCTTAGTTACTCGATAAAAGCTACAACAAAATTGTTTTCTTACAAGGTGTACATTATTCTCTTCAAAGTTTTTGGATTGTTCTCAAATTTTATAATTATAGATATGGTGAAGCTATATTTAGTGCTAATCGATTACCGAACATTCATTCAATATATTATCTTTCGAAAAAACTCGAGCTAATAATAGAGTATTATGTGTTTTCAGCTAACTTATATATAAGATATTTGATTAATTTATAAATATTTAAACAAAAAATGTCTGGTAAATAAGTTTATTTCACTAACTTATACTATTTTCTTTAAAATAACTAGTTTATAAATTATCATAATTTTTTCATCTTTACCCACACACTTTAATAAAGTTTCCCACTAATTGACTTGTTTAATATCACATTGTTGATTTGATTAAAATTCATTTAGGTTTGTAACTAGTTATTATCAAATATCCTTTAAGTCAATCAGCAAGCAAAGGCAACCATTTCAGCTACTAATTAACTCTCAATAAAAAAATCATGCTGAACTTTAAACTAAACGTTCAACTTTAAATTAAGCGTTTATTTATCTTTTGTTTTTAAATATATAAGCAAGAAAAATAATTACCAAACTTCTGCCGAATTAGTAATGATCATAAGTTATTGATTACCTTGATACAGAATGGTTTGTTTTGTTTTGAGAACATTAAGGTGGTTTATGTGTTCACACCTTTAAGGAATCGATTAAAATTTAACAAATGAAAGTAATCAAATGTTTAATCTAATGATGATCTTGAAAACCTAATTAAAAACTTGGTGTTAATGCTATTATCGTGTTGATGTTGTGATAATTACTACTTTGCACGTGACCGGGTTGATCAACTTATTCTGTTCATTTTTTTTCCACTTAAATGTTTAGGTTTCTAATAAAATTAGCGTGGAATTGTTAATAACCATGGACTAAGGACTCTTCTACTCAAAATTTTGTTAGATTATACTTTATTAAATTTATCTATATTCACGTGTAGACCGATTTAAAATATATTCATTTTTATACATAACTTTTTTATTTTATATTTTGGTGTGTGGAGAGGGGTTAGATTATATGTATTCATTAAGCAACTCTCACACGCTCACTTTATTAGTGCTTTCATTGGTGTGTGAAAATGATCATTGAAACCATTGTCATTATTGTAAAGTATTGTTTTTGAGATAAATATCAAAAAATCCTTGGAGATGGTTGTAGTATTTGTAGAGAGAGAAAATAGTAACAATAAAGTACGAAAAATGATACTACAACATTTTTAACACTTTCCTTTTAATAGTTATTAATAATTTGTATTAGTATCATAATTAGAAAAGAAAAACAAATATATGAAAGTGTATAAAGTTGACTTGGGAATCCTCATTGATTTATGGAATAGAGTATATTTAGGCATCTCTTAGATGTTATGATCCTCTCAAGTTAGCTCAAAAAATGTTGGGAGAATTAAATAATTTATTCAACCTATGAATGAATCATTGCTCTCATTATAAGACAAAAGAGGTAAATTTGATGGAGATCTCTGCTTTTAAATCTTATCTATCATACATATGTGGCTTAAAATTGTTGTCTTTGATTCACAAGTAAACATGTTGCATGTGAGGTATTGCTAGACTTTGACTCATATTAAATGAGGAATGAGGAATTGAATAGAGGGGTTAACCAAATTTTAGTTTTGTATCTCTTCTAGATTCGATTTTAAATATTTTCCTCTTTAATTTCAAGCATTGCCACCTAACATTGGACTTAAAGGGTGGTCAATGTTATTGGTTATTTGTTGTTTGTGAAGATCAAGAAGATCTCACACTTGCTTCGTCCACATGATTTCCCTGTAATGGTCAAAGAAATTAATTTTTCATGTTTCGTTCACTTATTGTGAGAATATGACACTTCTAACTATTTCAGTTAAATTTGCGTACTTCAATTTATGGGTGATCAATTGTCAATTCAGATAGGCAAAATCAAATGTCTACTTTTTAAAAAAAATAAAATAAGTACTTTATATTGAAGCTTATGATGTCTTGAGTCATGACTAAAGGGACAGGGTTTTTGTTTGTACATAAATATCAAATCATGTATGTATTTGGTACACTAGGACAAATCCATTAAATGCAACTATTTGTATTTTTAGATCAACCATTGCTTTTAATTTTTACTCTATCATTTCTTTTATACCATACCCTCTTTTTCACCTTTTAAACCTTTTCTTTACTTTTTACTATCCATTTTCTTCTTAATTGAAACACCTCATTCCTCTACTTCTTCTCAATTTTCACATTCTCCTCCTCCTCTTTTAATTAAGAATTCTGATAAATATACAAAGTTTATAAGTAACAAAATAGAATATTAATTTTAAATGTTAAATCCAAAGAACTAATGTAGTTATTGAGTTAAAGAATGTTTGTTTATAAATTTAAGTTTTTACAAAAAAATAAATATTTTTTTCTATATAAAATGAAAGTAAATAGTAAAACATAAAGAGATAAAAGATAAAGAGATAAAAGATAAACGTAGAGATAATAAAACTAATGATGAAGATAAAATAAGAATAAAAAGATAAAGATAACGAAATCAAAGTCCAAGTAATTGTTTGAAAAATTGACACACAAATTGAAATGCTGTGATTTGACAAAGTATGATGCTAAAATAATGGAGTTGGATTTCACCACAACACCTCTCATGAAAATATCTTTAAAATACTCTTATTTTAGTAAATCTAAATCATATCATCAATTCTTTTAAGTTATTCAAATGTTAATTCTTTAAACAATTAAACTTATATTGGTTTATTGCAATCTCAATCCCCTCACAATTATAATCGGCCAATCAAAAATATAGATAATGAGTTTAGAAGGATATATCATTAAAATCGATATATTCCTAACATTGTCCAATTATGTGTTCTTTCCAACATTTTAAGTTGAAAAGTGTTTTTAATGTCAGTCAAATCTCAATTAAAAAAATCAAATTAAACATAATATGAATTACACAATTGAAATAAATCTTTGATAAATTCAAAATCAAATGTTTACATGAATTTATATATCATTAAATTCAACTTTAACAAAAAAAGAAAAAAAAAATAGCAACTAATGTTCTCATTTGAGAACAATTTTCAAATCAGAGAAAGTCAATATGTGATGAACTTTTGTAGAGATTCTTTTGATTGTCCTTTTAAGAATTTTAGTAGTGAGTAGGTATTTATTTATAGGAATTTTATTAGGTTTAAGTAAAAGATATTTATGGGCTTCTTATTGAAGTAGTCCCTCAGTTAAGTGATGTCTAGCTTAAGTGAAGTTGACGTAAATTTGCTTTAAGAGATGAAAAAAAGAACACACTAGATATAAGATATTATTATTCTTTATATATATTTTCTAGATTGTGTTTGCTTAAGAAAATTTATGTTTAAAGTGAATCTTCTTTAAAGGTGGTTGATCAAATCTTCCTACTTTACCTAATTTTAATTGGTTTATCTCAGTTTCAACAAAATATAAAAATTGTTTAATTTAATCTTGTTTTTGTAAAAATAAATAGAATTTAAAATTAGTTGTGAAATATGGTGGTTGAGTAAAGGAAAAATAAAAAGATCATAATTTGTAAATAGATAAATTGATGATATCTTAGAAAATTTTCGAAGTGATAAGTAATATAGAATAATAATTTTAACTTAATTTAAAATACATTGTGATTTAAAATTATTAAAAAATTAGTAAAAATAATATAATAAGAGCTATATATAATAATAATAATAATAATAATAATAATAATAATAATAATAATAATAATAATAATAACAATTATTATAAATTTTATACTTTTAGCTTAAAAAAACAAAAAGTTGTTTTGATTCATATTTTAAGTGAGAACAAAATAATAAAAACAAAACGTATTAAATTAAACTTTAATTTTCTCTAATATTGGTGAATATAAGGTTATTAAAAATATTTAAACATATAGATAAAATTGTATTTTAACAGATAAATTATTGACGTGCTAAATAGGTTTGAAATATTTTTTACATAATACTTTTGTTGAATATATAAATACATTTTGAAATAGGTATAGAAAGATATTTAAAATTATATATATAAAATAAATTTCTCCAGAAATTTAAAATAAATCATAAATCTTAAACTTTTATATCATTCTTTGTGATATAAAAATTACTTCTAAATTTTATTTCAGTTTGACTTAAATATTTTTTTTTTATCTCTGATTAATTACCCAAACTTAGTTTTATTCCTTACAATTTTAAAATTTTCATATCTAATATTTTTTATTATAAAACTATGTAAAGTTTTTTTAAAAGATTTAGAACATGAAAAGTAAAAGGAAAAGAAATATGATGGTAATTTATTGAACATAAAATGTATATTTAAGTTTTATATATTTTTATATTTTTGAAAAAAAAAAAGTTTATTTTAAACACTAAGATATATCATCTCACAAAATAAATTATTTCTCTAAACTTAAAAAATAAAAGGAAGGTACCGTGTTCAAGAAATAGGATAGCCTTTAAAAGAAATAATTTTTTCTATTCTTTTTTTTAAATATATTGGCACCCGGCATGAGGATTCTAGAGAAAAATATTGTTGTCCAGTGTGAATATCCGACCCAAACTGAATTCCAAAACAAAATAAAAGAGTTGTGCCCAGTGTAACTGACGTGACCATATCATCTTGGCACATAGAGACGGATAAGATTAAACAAACCCATGTAATATCATCTTAAATCATTCAAACTTTTATCTACATACAAGTATCAATATCTATTCAAGGTTTAAAGTGCTTCAAAAAGTCTCCATGTACATCAAACCTATGTACAACTAGATCCATAACAAAAGAAAAACGAAACTAAAAGCCTATATGCCTTAAGGTGCTTTTGAACATGTATTTGCATATGCTCGTGTACATACTACAGTCATCTCATCTCACAATACAACAAGATAAATATCGGTAAGTTAGTTAAATAATATTTGAACTCGTGAAACTAAAATAAAATAAAATGAATAGATTTACGATCCATGTTTGGTTATAAATTTAAGAATTTAAATATCATCCCCTATAATACAAATAGGTCTATCATCCAATCACAATCCTTTATACTCTATTCCAAGCATATTGATTTCACATAAATTCATTTACAATCATCATACCTTAATTTTCTTTCAATTCAAGTACTTTGATCTCATTTCAATCAAAATGATTGTATATGAACTCATCATTTAGTCATAACACATATCATATCATTTCAACTATACTAAAACATATAGATTCATTTGTAACCATGGTACCTTGATTTCCTTTCAATCCCTAACACTTTGGTTTCATATTAAAATGGTCACATATGAACCTATCATTCAGTCATATCAGTTCAACCATATTAAAACATATAGATTTATTTACAATCATAGTATCTTGATTTCCTTTCAATCTCAGAACTCTGGTTTCAGTTCAACCAAAATGGTTACATATATATTTATAATTTAGTTACCATATACATCATTTCAATTTAATCATGTATAACCAAATCTATTCTACAATTCACAATATTCAAAATCAACTCTTATCTATCAGGCTTTCAATATCAAAATTTATACTATATACATAATAAGCCAATTTTATTATAAAACTTCTTTGTAATAAAAATTGAAACTCAGGACCAAGTCCTTTCACAGCCAAAACTTCTAACCTAATTTATTATTGAAAGACTATAAAACATAGTTTCTCTTACCAGATGGCGACCTCCAAAACAATTCTGTTATTACTCTCACAAGAATAAAGATTTGATAAAGCCAAACAAGACAAAACAAGCAAGACAAAACAAGCAAGCAATTGGAGGAGATTTGGGATTTGGTCTTGTATGAGTGAGTGAGAGGTTGATTGGTAAAGAACCTATGCATAATTGAGGAGAATTCCACCAGCACAATGGTCTAAGAGTGATTAAAACTAATCAAAGTGAGCTAGCTAAAGTTTGGTGCAAATTGGTTTGAAATACACTGCACTGGACAAAAATAAATCGATTCCAATTTTTATGAAATCGATTTATTCGTGTCTGGCAGAACTTAAATAACTGATTTGTGAAAACAGAATTGGGGGTTTTTCCTTTATAAAAACTGCAAGGTTTCTAAAGTGCGCCATAGTCTGAATTA
>Ga0099825_1006983_pt1 | contig 13891 bp, 7 predicted proteins | sample SiratroredBW_FD_76838 | JGI IMG/M metagenome (GOLD analysis project Ga0099825, IMG submission 76838) | Root nodule microbial communities of legume samples collected from California, USA - Siratro red BW | ecosystem: Host-associated > Plants > Roots > Nodule | place: USA: California | collected... | reverse complement strand
TGCATATATTTTTCTTTATTTGGTCCTTTTTTTATTTAAAAACCTTAATTTTAAAACTTATATAGTTTTCACTTTTTTTCCTTTTCTTTTTTTTCCTTTTTTTTTTTTTTGTTTTTATTTTTTACCTTTTTTTTTTTTTTACATTCTCTAATAATATTGGCATTCTCTCCATCTTCTTCCTTCTCTCTTTTCATCTTTGTCTTTTGTTTTTTTTTTTTATATGAATTCTAAAAGTATGATCAATCTTGATGTTAACCTGTGCTACAATTTGATATGGTATTAGAGTACTTTTTACAAAGAATACTATCACGTATTTTCTTTAGATATTTCCTCGATCTTTCTTATGCTTATGTTGTTATTTCTTGTGGTTTTCTTTCGTTCCTATGACATATCTAAGAGGTTGTCTGTATATACATCCCAGTAAAAATCCGACAACTTATTTTGTTTCTTTTATTTTTTTTTTTTTGAAAACAATTATCATTCTTGAAGTATATTAATATTAATGGTGACAGCTTTTAGTGTTAAAAATAAACTTGAATTTGTCAACATAATGATTTAATACAATTGTACATTAAGGTAAAACAACAAAATTTAAGAAAACGGTCTTAAAAAAAAGTAAATATTCCACTCTAACTCTTTTTCAAGAAAAACCAAAGTAGGAGGAAAGTTATTTTAAGAATAAATATAGAGAATAACCCTCCAAAAACCTAGTGAAAGAAAATGATAAAAGAAAGGGAAAGATATTCATCAAATACTTACCAACGAAATTAAATGTTTTAAATGTTTATGCCCAAGTCATATTACATCTCAATGCCCACTAAAAAATTCATAATTATAAGGGATAATAATATTTACAATAACTAAGATAAGCTATCGATATGTTTAGCTAATTGTTTCCGTACTCAAATAGATGTTTAGGTAATTGTTTTTCACATAATCAAATAGTGTTAACTTGCCAATATCTTATGTTATACATTTACAAAATGTTAACTTTCATATTCAAAAAGCGATAACCGTTTGTGCTTTCAATATATATGACTTTTTTATTTCTATTCTGATTCATTAATTTAAAAGTCATTACGTACTTTTTTCAAACTTTAATTTTTTTCAACTTTTAAACATAATTTTGTTAGAAGTACCCACTTCCTTCTTATATAATCTTAGAAAAATTTATTTCAAATTCTTCTTATTGATTAACCAATCTAACTTCATCATTTTTCAATTATGCTCTTTTGAACTATATATTTGCATATATCATTTCATATTTTCCACTCAACCAAATCATTTTATCAATTATTTAAACATTTAACATGTGTACCACAATTAACTTTTGTAGTTATGACCAATTTAAGAAATAAATTTAGCATTACTAGTCATACTTATCGTTTGAAATATTTATGGCTGAAGTTCATTAATTTGTACCTACTATCCATAAACATAGATAAAAACCATTAACTTGTACTATTAATTAATTGATTTTGACTTTATCTTATATAATTCAACAAATTTAAAAAAAAAAAACTAAGAGTTCCATTTTTAGTTTATTTTTATTTAAATTGAAAAGGTTTCGTAAATAGTTTTTAAAGGATTAGAATGACAATAAGTAGTTAATTTTAGAAATAAATAAATAAGATAAGAATATATATATTTTTTTAAAAAAGATTAATGCAATAACACTTTGTATATTCGTTCTCGTAAACTGAAAAATGGTTTACCTTTCAGACAGCCAAGAAAGAAAGTGTTTTACTTATTTTTAACTTGTGAAAACTATTTGTCTACCCATTATACATTTTCTTTGGGACCATTTACGCCATTATTCTTCAATTACATGCACCTAACATATTTTGGCCTGCAATTAAACCTGGTGCTGTATAGCCTAGCAATTAAAACCTTTTATTTTCTTTTCGTAGATGCTAGCAAAAATTGGGCACTGTAGTTGGGGTCAGAGGTTTTCAATATTTATGAAGCTTTATTATGATCATTACTGCAATTTTTCATCCCATTCAGTTTCAGAATTTTATGTAAATAAAAATCTAATTGAAATACTCTTTTTTTTTCTAAAATATAATATATTTTCTATTTTCTTTTGCTTTAGTTTGATTCTCCAAGTTTATAAACTTTTACTTTATTCTCTTAAAATATCATCGTTAAACTAAGTTGTTTCTCCATCATGTTATCTCCCTAATTTAATCAATTTAGTGAAACGATAATAAATGGTAAAAAATCACGTCAATTAAAGTTAATAATATCAATGCAGTAAATTAATAAAGGGCCAATTTAAAATAAAAAAAAAAACTTTAAGAGATCACACCGAAATGAAAAAAATGAAATAAGCATGAAATGTTTATTTTGATATTATTTTCGCATATTGTGAGCGATTCTTCAAGAACAAAATTCATATAGAGTGTTTAATGATAATCCCATTTAATAATCCAAATCAGTTAAATTAATTAAAATTTTGAGATTGATGATATTTGATCCAAACTAGATCATCGTGATTGGTTTTTGGTATTAAATTTGTAATATATCAATGTAATAAATTCAAATCAAATTTTTTCGTATCGGTAGATATAGAGATAGGTATAATAGTACAAAATTAAATTAAATCAAATATAATATAATCAAAGATATAGAGAGATATTTATAATAATATAAAATTTAATTAAATTGAATGTAATATAATCAAATAAGATACAATTAAATCAAATCAAATATTATCATATAATTTAATATTAATATAGAAAAAATTGATTAAATGACAAATATTATTAAAAATCAATTATATATTTTATTTATTTTAAATATTTCAATTTAGATTCAGAAAAATCTATAAATATATATCAATAACATATCAAGTCTTGTTGATTTGAGGGTTGGAAAATTTTCTATATGCAAATTCCTTCTATCTTCACTAATAACTAAACGATCAATCCTTGTTGAATTCAGTTCAGCATTATAGAAATACTTTTCTTTTTACTTTGGGAGAACCACACTCCTTTCTAATAAGAAAAACATCATTCATATTTTTTCATTGTTAATGTTATATATAAATTTGTATGGTATAATCATACAATTTTAAGTATTATTTAATTTATCTAAGTCAATTATGATATACAAATATTTTTTATATCTTTTAAAATTTGAATTATGTGCAGAAATTTGGATAAAATTATGTATTCTTTTCTTATTCTTAAAAATAGAATAATGTATATTTACACATAATAATTGGATTCAATTAATCTAAAACTAAATGAGGCAGATTTTGATTAAGTTAGCTTGATTAGAATTTTAATATTTTTAAAAAATTGATCTAACAAAAATGGACTAGTTTAAATTTTGTTTTTTTTTTCCTCAAAATTGAACCTAAGACCCCTCAATAACTTAAGAGGGCTTATAGCCATCATACCAAAGCTACTTTTCTATCATGTTATGATTATTCTTATAGTTATTATTACAATTACAATTACTATTATTATTAGTATTATAATTATAATAATAAATATTATAATTGTTATAATTATTAAAATTATTATTATTATTATTTTTATATGTGACTGAATCAGTGATCGAAATCAGTGATCGAACCTGTGACCGAATTAGTGACACAATTGCTTCACAACAAGTGAATCACTCAAATGTTGTAAGGACATTCAACCAATGAAAGCTCAAATGTGGAGTGAAGGTTTGAGTGAGAGAGATGTAAAACCAATTCTACTTTCTGGAGTCATATTTCTTAAGAGGAGTGAAATTTCATAACTGAGGAAGTCTTTCTCAACTACAAGAAGTAAGGTCAGTCAAACAATGTTTAACTGGTGGTGATAATGATGTTGATTGATTACATGTTATATTTATTATATTTGTTATATACATTATTAATGTATGAAATACATAAATGATAAATTATTTGATGATGATGATATATATAAATTTGATATGATATACATTATTGTTGTATATTGTATGTTATATATGCATGATATGTTGCTCTTCGTGGGTGTGTGGTGAAGATACTTAGGATGGTATTGTGGTTCCAAGGATTGTAGTATTAAGCACATTCATTAAGGAATGAAGATATTTTATATTTCACTAATGATCTAATAACATAAATTCAAGTATGGTAAGAAACTAAATGAAGTATTAGGATCAAACTATTACAAAGTAGGTGCATAAGCTATTTTGACATAGGAAGTGGAGAATAAATTTCTAATAGACTTTCAATGTATCAAGTGTTAATCTCTAAGTGTTTTTTAAAAGGCATGGAAGGTGACAAATTACATTATTTTACTGAGATTCAATTGATGATTCATGTATTTCTTTTACTAAAAGTGATTATTTTTTTATTTTTTATATGTAGGGCATATTAAAAGTGTGAAAAATTGATATATCTATTTGTTGATTTATATGTATATCATGCAATGATTTAAAAATATTAGTTCATTAGTATATATGTTTGTGTGAATTGTTATAATCATATTGCATATGATGTGTTGCTAGTAGTAATAGGCTGAAGTTACACATTAACTTTTTTTTTTATATTTTAATTTTACTATACATTTTATATATATATATATATATATATATAATATTAAACGTTAAGTAAAATATGATAATTAATCTAAATGTACAACTAAAAATCATAATATTTTGATGATTTTTTATGTGGCACTCCTCTTTTTTAAGAAATTCTTTCCTTTTCATAAACCTTTTTGCATTTTTATGTTGTAGTTCCTCGACCTATGGGGCCTGTTTTTAGGGAGTTCCATATCCCCTAGTGTTGCTTGCAAGACTATTGCATGGGTGAGATGTTGAAGCCTTCAACGGCTTCTAGGCAAAACAAAACCTTTGCCTAAGTGGTACATAATGCTTGGAGTATATCTCTTTTTTAGTTGCCTACTCCTCGTATTAAGAGGGATATGGTTTCAATCCAGATTTCAGAGAAAGATTATCTTACGGGTTTGGAAGAATGCAAGAATCACTTTCATGGTCGCATTGTTTTGTCCAAAGGAAATAACCCTCTTACTCACTTGGAAGTTTATAAAAAGTTGGAAGGGGTTTAGAAATCTTTGGGTTCTTGGAAATTTATCTCTCTAGGTAAGGATTATGAATTTGCTTTCTCTTCCTTGGAAGATACGAATAGGGTCTTCGGTGTGGGTTCTTGAAATCTTTCTCTTGGAATTTTGTGAGTCTTTGAATGGTCTAAGAATTTTGTTTGTGCTACTATGAAGATGGGTAAAGCTTAGTGTTGGGTGTGGATTTATGGGCTCCCTACGAAGTCTTTTCAATAGCTAGAGGGGTTAGGACTCTTCTCTCATTGGATAATTGCACCATGAACAAGTCTCGAGGTTTCTTTGCTGGATATTTGTGGATCTCGATATGTTTGGACAATTGCCAAACCAATTACTTGTTGAAAGGCCCAATTTTTCCTTTGTGGTAGAGGTTGAATACGAAAGACTTCCCCCTTTTAGTAGTACTTGTAAAATGGTTTTTTTTTTTTTTTTTACAAAAGTGGTGCAAATTTATTCTAAAAATATGTAAATGGGTAAATTTAAAAAAAAAATTACAAATTTAGGCAAGTCGTGCATGGAGAGACGAATTCAAATTGAAGATGATGTGCATGACATCACGACTTTAATTTTAAAGAAATTTTTTTTTCTTTGTCAAACCAAAGTCGTGCTTGCTAGCATGTTATTTTGTTGTTTTTTTCTAAAAAAATATTATTTGTCAAAGTCGTGAGTGCGTCTTCTTTTAAGCACGAATTGATTGTGGGTTATTATTCACTATGGTTTTTCCCAAAGATAAGTGATGCTTGATTGAGTCGCCAACTTTAAGGTTGGAGATGCACTTCTTTGATTCTATGCTTTTGAATTTTGATCTCAGGTTTATCATTATGAGATTTTATCAGCTCAAAATTGGAAGATATTGGACAATTACCGGTTTCTCAATAATATATGCTATTGTGAGTATGGTCTCTCCAACCTGTCTTTATTGGGAAAATTCATGATCCAAGACTATTGATCTAGACCAATTTTGACATGATATATAATTAAGTTTTATTCATTCTATTTTGTAAAAAAATTTGATTACATGTTTGCGAGAAATAGGTCAAAACACAGACATATGATGGTTCTAAATTATGTAATAGGTTCTCCCAAACCTGACTCTAAAGTAGTGCTATATTGAACCCAATTAAATAAAACAAAAAGATAATTTTTTTGAGAAATCTCAGTTATAACTGCGTCACAACATTTTACTGGTCTTTGACTGAAGAACAAAAGGTTTCAGGAACTGGTTTTTTATTCTAATGTTATATTTATTCACTTTAAAAATAAAATACTTTTCAAGAATAAGATAAAGGTTCAAGAATCAAATGCATGAATCCACAAACTAGTAGAAGTTAAAAGAAAACACCAACAAAAAAAACTTCAAATTTGAGTGCAAACCGCTCATAAAATATCATAATGATAAACCTCAGATCAAGATTCAAAAGCATGGAATCAAAGAAGTGCATCTTCAACTTTAAAATTGGCGACTCAATCAAGCATCATCCATCTTTGAAAAAAACCATAATGAATAATAAAGCAATGCGTGCTTAAAAAAAGACGTGCTTTGGAGCACGACTTTGATAAATAATAATTTTTTTAGAAAAAAAACATGCTAGCAAGCACGACTTTGAGTGCGATAATGAAAAAAAAAACTCTGTAAAATTGAAGTCGTGATGTCATGCCCGTCTTCTTCAATTTAAATTCATCTTTCTATGCACGACTTGTCTAAATTTGTAATTTTTTTAAAATTTACCCATTTACATATTTTCAGAATAAATTTGCACAACTTTTGTGAAAAAACCTGTAAAATGATTGGTCATGCCTTTTCCAATTGTAGGAAATTTAATTTTGATAAAGTTGTTTCTATTAGGAAAAAAGTTTTGAAATCTAATTATTTGACGAGGCAACAATTTGAATAATGTGAAAGTTGTTGCAAATCAACTAGGTGATTCTAGTAATAATCTTGTTTGAGAAGAAGTGGGGTCTAATAGTTTGGCTAGAATGCCTCAGAGGGGAGTAAAGATAAATCTTTTTTATGTTTTTGTGACTAATAAAAATACTGCCAAAGATTCAGTGCTTAAAAATGTTTTCCATCGTCTTATAGATGATATTAATTCTACTAAAGGTTTAAATGGTCTGGATAAGGAGAGTTCCTCAGGTGTTGTTGCTGTCAAGAATGTCTCTTCTACTTTTGCTACTTTGGTCTAGCCAACTTATATATCTTGATCTTGCTCCTTTGATGGTGTTTAAGTGGCTTGATATTTTGCCTTTAGTATAATTTTGACTTTTCTATTTTTTTATTTTCAACTTTCCTTGGTGGGCGGCGTGGAAGTTTGTTGTGTTTTTTATTTTTTTTTCCGAAATATTTTATCTAACCCCCTCATTGTTTTGTTATCTTTTTAATAAATTGTATACAATGATTCTTACCTAAAATGAATCCTTATAATTAAAAAAGTATACTTTTTTTCACTTCATTTTTGGAAAATAGAGGAGATATGTTACTAAATTTTCAACTCTCGTTAATTATGACATGAGAAAAAAAAGATTGCATAATAAATTATACTAAAAATATTTTATTAATATTATATTTAATTTAATTATGACATGAGAAAAACATTGTATGAGAAGATAATTTATTTATTTTTTTCTACATCACTATGTCAAAATCTTCATGCTAAAATGACCCAACTGTGACCAAACAATTAATGCATTGTTAATTTCCCTGCCCATCACGGAAGAAAACAGAAGAATCCATCCATTAAAAAGTACATTAACATTTATGCATAACCAGTATAATAATAACTCTTCCACTTTCTATTCTTAAGGTAGAATATATATTCCCTAGCTACGTGCTTTCTGTGTCTTCTTCTTTCCTCCCGTGTTTCAGTACCCTGGTTTGTTGATATTGGTGGTCATTTCACTTGTTTTTTATTTTCTACCTTCTTTTCAATTTGCAATTGAGGCGTTTTTGTTTTCTGAGGTTGTTTTTATATTTTGAATTTTGCATGGTTGGAACGTAGAGGGAAGTGATATAATTAATCTGTGAGATGGGTGTGGAGATAAAACATGAGGCAAGCACATCAGAGGAAAACGGGGAAAAGGAAGAAGGAAGGAACAAACACAAACAAAAGGCAGAGACAGTTCCATTTCATAAGCTGTTCGCTTTTGCAGACTCCACAGACAATCTTTTAATGGTTGTTGGGAGCATTGGTGCCATTGGAAACGGCGTCGCTTTACCTCTCTTGGCATTGCTACTGGGTCAGATAATTGATAACTTCGGCGGCAGTAAGCCAAACTCTAACGTACTCCAAGATGTTTCCAAGGTAATACCATCCCACTCACCTCTCACATTACTAATAAATTCAGTTTTTAATAATATACCCAGTGATATATTACTATGAATCATTAAAGTGTCTAATGCAAGAATTTCTTTCAATTTTCACTATCTAGTATATTTTAATCAGTTTTCGTATTAGATATTTGTCATTTTTCAACTAAATCAATCACATGGCTCATTCATTACATTTATATTTTATTATTAATTAGATATACAATATATAAATAGTCATATCAAAATACTCATCTAAAATAAACAAATTAAAGTTTTTAAAAATAGATATCATCGTTTTAATTGACATTTTTTTACTGGACAGAAAACTAACATTTATTCTCTTACACTCAAAACATATACTTGAGTGTTAGAATGTATTGTTTAACGGGCTGATATTTCCGACTATGAAACAGCTTGAACAAAGCACATGAAATACGAAAAACGAAATCAAAATTTAAAAAAAATAGAAAAAATTTTGTCTTAAACTTTTCACTTTCATAGACAAGAGATTTGCGACGAAAATTTACTTTTATAATTAAATAAAAAATTTAATTTGATTACAATTAAATAAAATATAAAAAAATATTTATTCTTTTATTTTAAAATAATAAATAACTAATATATATATATATATATATATAATAATTAAATTTATAATGAAATAAGAATGTTAAAATAATTAATAAAATAAATATAAATTAAACATTTTCTTAATATATGTTTTATGTTAAATAATAAATAAATTTAATAAAATTATAAATATTAATAAAATAAAAAAATTAAAAGGTATTAATTATAAACTATAAAATAATAATAAAAATAAGATAATTTTAAAAATAAAATACTAATAATATTAAGTTTAAAAACTAAAAACAATAATAAAATCATAAATAATAATTACAATAATAAAAATAATAATAATAAAAGTAATAATAATAAAATTAAAATAAATTTATAAGATAAAAATAATAATATTAACAAAATTATTTTTAACTTTAATTTTATTTTATAAATTATATCTAATATTATTTTGTCTATTAAAAAATTTATTTTATCAATTATATCTATCACATCATTTACAAATTTTTATAAATTTTTATTTCTTTTCTTACTATCTTTCACTTAATCCAAACACAAGTACTTTCATTTGAAATTCAGTTTTTTAGATAAGAGAGAAACAATCCAACTCCTTCTTTATTTAATATCTTTGATTGTCAAAATTTTTAAAAGAGAGAGAATTAATTGATTTATTCTTTACATAAATCATAACATTAAATTGGTTTGATATTTCATTATTTAAATATTTGATATTATTTTTTTATACTACTTCTGAGCCGCCTATAATTCATTTCTTTTCACACAAATTATTTTATGCCTTCTTTCTTAATAAAAATTATATTTTTACTGTATTACTTCCCTTTATTTCTAACACATCGTCATTCATAATAATATTATATGAAAAATAAATGGATTTTGTGTGTTTTAGTGTGCATCGCTATCAGTTTTTGACTTTTTCATTTTTTAATTAATGTTATACATTTTTTTTATCCTGCATATTTTTATAACGAGCGTAGTTTAAAATGATTAATTATAAAGTCCCACAAAATTCATGTTAGTATAATATACAAAACAAAACAAAATAACATCGATAAATATTATATAAATATATAATTTTACATCTGTTATATTTATTAAAGATAATCATAATGGTATTGCATCTCACTATTATTGTTATGAAATAAAAATTTCATAATAAATTTAAATTTCACTAAATATTTTTGAAGACTATATTCACAATTTTAACATAATTCTATTTTATATATATCACTAAATATTTAAAAATACATTTTATTTACGTACATATATTTAAAAAAAAACTACAATATTAAAATATACATTATATAATCAAATTCGTAATCCAAAATCTAGTAAGCAAGAATAATAAGCTGATGTTAGTAGTTTATTGAGATTTGTCTTGATTTATAAGTAGGATTTGGAAGGTTTGTTAGAAGGTACGATAATGTGTGTTTGCTGTGATTGATACAAATGCAGGTTTGTCTTAAATTTGTATACGTGGCACTAGGATCTGGAATAGGAGCGTTTCTAGGTGAGTACTTCTATTTATATATATAATAACCAAGTTACCCGAACTTTTTTTTACTCATTTTGGATTAGAGATTTTTGAAGAGTAGTTTATTTTTATAAAAAGTTTAAAATATTTTATATAAAATATATTATTTAAATAGATAATTTTAAGAGAAAAATTGTGAGAATAATTTGATTAGTTAAAATTGTTTATTTTTTTTTTCTTAAATATATTTTCTTTTTTTAGTTGACTCAATTGAAGTATATCAATTTAACGGCTGTAATCGAGATTTTAAGCATTCTCAATTTAATATTGTTTTTTAATTGATATTCATAAATATTTTTTTCATGCTAATCACGGTTTTTTTTTATGATCAAAACTATTTTCTTAATATAGATTAATACTAGTTCTTAGTTAACGGTAATTACTTTTTATCAATATCAATAATATTTTTCTTTTGTTAATGTTAAATATATCTTTCGATTAACAAAAGAGTAAATGTTATTTTCAATTCATGTTCTAACATCCCAAAATACTAAGCATATACAAATTGGTATACATCAACTAGTATTTATTTAGATAATACAATATTTAGGAATATAAAGTTTTTGAAAGAATATATACAATATATATGTATAACTTCTGATCATCCAATAGTCTTATTTTTATAATATCTTTCCTACATTCGTAACCTATATAATCATAACACGCTATAATATACATGCAAGAATAAACTAAATTAATTTTTAGTGATCACAGACAAATGTCACATCTAATTACACTCTCAACAACATACTCTACAAGATATAATAATGTTGTCACCAAAATGATGGAAGAATTCTTCGACAACACCTTCAATGAGTAGTATAAACTAAATTATTATCAATAAAATGTCAAATTCTCAATGACATCATTAATATAGTGTTATTTCTCACACCAGGTCTTTTAACATCCACTACTAAAGACTAACACTTAACACATCGAAAACATCATTGAAAACACCAATTTTAGTTTCACATGTTAGGATTGTACATGTAGATGCTATCAAGCTAGATATACACATGGTACCAAACCAATTTTAAATCTTCTTCAATTTCTCACATGTGATGTCTTAATCTACATATCAAATCATTTTTTTTCATAAAATTCATATTAGGCATCACTATGCACTTTGACATCTTAGCTAGGCTGACACTTCAAAAAGATCAACAATCATATGCTATTACATGAAACATAATATTAAAAGAAAAAGAAAATATACAAAACCATGGGAGGACTAGGCCAAACCCATGGCAAGAAAAGATTGACAAATACTCCCCAACCAAGCTAAACAAAACGAAACATAGGGAGTTGATACTTATTATAAAAAAAAGTATAATTTAATAACAACATGTAAATCATCATACCATTTAAAATTTAACTTATTCTCGAGACCCAACAAAGCCAGCTTGTTAGCACAATTGTTTCCCTCAGGGAATATATGAGAAACTTTGAACTTAATTTCTTTACATATCTTTATACGCTTTCTCCATCTCTCTCTCAAGGACCAAAGAATGAGATTAAACGGACTAAATGCTTGACAAAGCAGGGAAGAGTCACCTCAAGCCAAATATGTCTGAAGCCTTTGCTCCAAGCAAGCTCAATAGCCAAAATGGCTCTCATAACCTCAACATATAAAGACTTTTGTACCCTAAGGAAAGAGGAGAAACTGCCTATATATTCATCCCTGTTCCACGAAAAATACCTGCACATGCCGAAAAATCCGAACACCCTCTAGCAACATCATCGTGTTGTCCTTCACCCAATTGATATGAGGAAATTTCCAAATAACCTGAATAGGAGATATCTCTTTTCGACGACACGTGGTGATATAAAAAAAACTTCAAATAAGAGAAGTCAGCAATGTCATTGTGCATGTGTTTACTAGAAGAATTACCCGTCACTCTAATAAAAACTTTAATAGTCTGGATAGCCGAGCAGATGGAAATGTTTTTTTGAAACCTAGCATGGTTTCTCATCCACCATATCATCCAAATAGAGTAAGTAATAGTTGCCAACCTAACAAGAGTAACTAAGAGGCTCCCTGCAAGCATTAAGAAATCAATAATATCATTAATAGAATGAGTAGAGAACGCAATAAAAACCTTTGGTATAATTCTAAATCTGGGAGGTGACAGAGCAATCAAAGAAAAGATGAAAAATATATTCTTGTTGTTTCCTACACAAAGAGCACATGGAACACAAAGAAAGGTCTCTAATTTGAATTTCTTTGTCTGAAGGTAACATCTGATGTAAAACCTTCCAAAGTGCTAAAGTCTTCGCATGAGGAATAAGACTAGTCCAAATCAATTTACTCCATTGACAAGTAGGATTAGAATTCTTAAAAAACTTTCTGGCCACCTTCTGGGTGAGAGAACTAGAATCTCCTAGCATCCAATTAGGAGTAACTTCTCAAGAGGTCAAAGAAATATAATGTAAATTATGTAGATCTTGAATATTTTAAAAAGAATCAGAAAGATATTGAAAACGTTTTAGGCTGAGTTCAAGAGGGGGGTGAATTGAACTTTGAAAGATTTTATCCAATTTAGACCTTTGAAAATAGTTTTCGCAATCTGAAAAACTTTAATGAATCTTGGTGCTAAAGAAATAGAGTACTGTAAAGAAATAAATTGATTCAAGGCACGAATGAATCAATTTGTTATACTGATAGATATAAGCACACAGCAAATTCTCAATCACACTGAATTGTAAATTCACAGCAGCACACTAATCAGGTCAGGTTCACACTGTTTTAATTTCAAAATACACTCGGAACAGAAACATACAAAAAATCAAACTTGAATGAGAACAGAGAAGAGCAGTATTACAAAATACTAATTTAAGACTTCTAACACAGCACTACACTGATTTGAATTAATATTAATAAATCTGATAAAGTTTCCTACCACCAGTAATTGATGCAAATCAATGTCAGCACAGGATCAAACACACAAAAGTATCAAGAATCACACTGTAGTAATGAACTCTTAAGTATGCAGCAACTCAGATTCTTAACATTACAGAACAACTCTCAAATCAGATTTGTTCAGAATTAAAACTGATGTGACATTACAGATTATTCAGTTTTCCAGCAATGCAGTCAATTTTCAGTTAATGCTGTGTGTAATTCAATGTTTGAAAAGAAACAATCTGTTAATCAAAATTTCAAGAACAGCTATAATAGAATAATCAGAATCAACACACAATTCAAGTTACAATGCACACATCAATATTCAGCAGAGGACTTAAACTAGTTTTATCAAGATTACCAAAAATTAATTCAATCTTTTAATTCAGTGTGCAGTGCAAGAACAGATCAAGATTATAAGAAAAGGGTTCAAGAAGAAGAGACACAATCAATTTTATACTGGTTCACCACACAGGGCTACGTCC
>Ga0099825_1006982_pt1 | contig 13894 bp, 8 predicted proteins | sample SiratroredBW_FD_76838 | JGI IMG/M metagenome (GOLD analysis project Ga0099825, IMG submission 76838) | Root nodule microbial communities of legume samples collected from California, USA - Siratro red BW | ecosystem: Host-associated > Plants > Roots > Nodule | place: USA: California | collected... | reverse complement strand
TATATATATATATATATATATATATATATATATATATATATATATATATATATATATATTGTGTTATTGTTTTATTATATCATATCCCTATTTTACCATATGATTTCCTTGAATTTCTTACTAAGAGATCTAAAGACTTTCAATAGATGTCAAATGGAGAGAGAATCTTCCCTAAAGCAGAGTTTTCTGTTTCTAAATTTTCTGCTCTTATAATTTGACTCTTCCATTGGTCTTTTGCTTAGTCTCACATTTATCAAATATAATTCCTTCTGGGCTTTTATCTAATTCTACATTCTTAGTTTTTAAACTAGATTTTAGATTTTTGTTTTCTTTAGACAGTTTGACATTCATATGAGAGAGTCCTGCTTTTTTCCAAACATGTTGTTCCAATTCAGTATTAGAAGTTTTAAATTTTCTTTTCAATGCCTTGTACTCCAATATGATATGTTCATTATAGGAGTTAAGTTTAAGATATGCTTCTTTGAGAGAATATATGTCAAAAAGATTTACCTCTTCTATCATATTCATTTGAATTTGAAGTGTCTTTTGCATTTTCCATGAGCCCTATACGGGGATCCCCTTCAGATTTTGAATTATACATATTCAGATCCTTCTAACTCGACATGAGGCTCTTCTTCTTAATGGACTTCTTATTTATGTCTCTTTCATTCGCTGCCTGGTTTTGTTCTGGACATTCAACTCTCATGTGTTCATATTGACTTCTCTTTATTTTCTCTGCTTCGTCGTTTGTCTTTCGTAAAGTTACTTTTATTCTTCCACATTCTCTTGAACCTTTGAGTTATGATGGCGAGATCTTCATCAAACTCTGATTCATCTGATGTGTTATCATTAGACTTAAGAGCTTTGGAAGGTTCAACTCTTTTGTTCTTATCTAAGGTTTTAAGATCTAGATTCTTAACTTTATTATTCATATTATCTTTTTTGCAGGATTTTTCATGAATGATAAGCATGCCTACCAGCTCTTCGAGTGCATAACCTCATAATCCTTAAAAGCTCTAAGAGTAGTTTCTTACGCTCTCCATTTTCGGGGAAGAGTTTTGAGTATCTTATCATTAATGTCATATTCACTAATGATTGTACCCAGTGATATGAGACTATTCAGAATAGTCTGAAGTCCCGTTATCATGGTATGGATTCATTTTTCTCCATAATGAACATTTCATACTGAGTCTTTAATAGAGTAAGTTTACTTCTTCTTACCTCTTTGGATCCTTCATAGGATAATCTCAGTCTCCCTCATACCTCTTTTTTGCTTACCATAGCATGAAATTTTCAAAATTCTTCCTCAGACAAGACGCATAGCAAGTTGTGTTTGGCTTTAGCATTAAGTTGGTACAAATTCATTTGCTCCTTGCTTCAGAATTCCTGATCAATAAGTCCTCTAGAAGAGTCATGTAGAGATGAAATACCTATTTTGATTATCTTCATGAGACCTATATTGTTGAACTCCAAAAAGGATGTCATCCTCAGCTTCCAGTGACCATACTTCTCTTCCTTGAACAAGGGTGGCCTATTGATTCATTATGCTTCGAATTTCACAAGTTCACGTAGGATCACTTCCTCAAGTCCTGTTAGTAACTCACCCGTAAGGTTAGCTTCGATACTAACTGAAAGTACAGTTGGCTCCAAAAGTGGGGGTTGAATGGAGCCTGAAATCATATCGCAAGAGACAATGTAAAACAACGTATAAGGTAGAGAGAAGTAAACACACATTTATACTGGTTCACCCTACAACCAATGTTATATCTAGTCTCCTTAAGCAAACTGCTTAAGAGCTCTCACTCAAACAAGTTTTCACACTTCTCCATGTCAACACCCGATTTCGTTCAGGTAAATAAAAATTATTTCTTAAGAAAATTAAAAAAGTGTGTAATATTTATTTTTTAATTAGTTAGAAAAATAAAAAATATTTTTTTCCTAAAAAAATGAATGCTTTAAGGTTTTAATGTAATTTGGACCTACCTCACTAATTAAAAAAAAAAAGAAGAAAACTAAAAAAATGTATTATACTTCTAATTATTTTAATTCCAATTTGGGAATTCCGATTTAAGTTTTAAATTTGAAGATTATTAGATTTCTTCCAATTTGAGTACTCTGATTTTTCAAAGATTCTCAAATTTATTGCACTTTAAGAGTTCTAATTTGAAAATTATTGGATTCTGATCTTATTTTTAAAAATATTGAAATTTATTATAACTTAAGGGTTCTGATTTTAGTTTTTAATTTTAAAATTTTCGTACCTATTAAAATTTGAGGTTTTGATTTGATTTTTTTTTAATTTCAAGATTGTCGGGTTTATTCCATTTGAAGATTCTCATTTTATTTTCAATTTAATGATTTTCAATTTTATTTCAATTTAAGGATTCAAATTTTATTTTTCAATTTAAGGGTTCTCATTTTATTTTTTTAATATGAAATTTTATTTATTTATTACAATTTGATGATTTTGGTTTTATTTTCAATTTAAAGATTTTCATATTTATTGCATTTTAAGGATTCTAATTTTATTTTTCCATTTAAGAACTCTGATTTTATTTCCAATATGAAGATACATACTCTACTCCCATACTATATATATTCACCCACACACAGAGAAAAAAATTCATTCATCTTCCTCTCTTTCTTGTCACACACATAAAAAAATACATTCACATAAGCAATTCACAATCAAAACTCATTTACGAAAGGTCATTCACAATAAAAGTCATTCAAGATCAGAGTGGAGACCAGTAGGTTACACAGGTATAATTTCATTTGCATTTATCTCTTACTCAATTTCAATTTAATATTATCATTCAAATTAAAAAAATAAAGAAAAAAAAATACAACAACCGTAGCTCCAACAACCCTTCGCATCATTGTTAGTATCCTTCTTTTATTTACATACCACATTTCATTTACTCACCTTCTAGCTTTTTTTGTTTTTAAAAAAAAAACATATAATAAAAACTAAGTTTGTGCATTTCGTTCAATATATCCATAAAAATTAATAAAAACTATTTTTTTTATGGATACACCACCTCTATATTTTGTTTTCTTTCCATATGCAATAATTAAAAAGAATTTTAACATTACAACTTGTAAATTATTTTAGACACTTACATGGCTGCACTCGTCATCTAATTTTTAATTTTATTATTTAAAATATTTTCATACAATAAATAATATTTTTGGAATAATTCTTTTAGATGTAAAAATGACTGCACACGTCATGCGATATTTAGTACGAAACTTAAAAAATAATTATTATTTGGGCATTTGTAAGATCGTTCGCATTAGCTTATACTCAATATCATTTTATAAAAAATGAAAATGATTTTTCTCTCAAAAATAAATAGTTTACACTATATCCACTAACGGTATGACTTTTCAAGGGTATCATGAATAGTCGCTCGCACTATATCTTGTACTTTAAAAAGTAGAAAATATCAATTTTCCAAATATTAAATTTTCAAAAATTAACAAAAATAGAAAATTAAAAAATATAAAATGAAAAAAAATATCAAAACACCAAAAAAAAATTTTCTGTCCAGAACCACGTAAACCCTGATTTTCCATTATGGAAGGAGTACATAGGAGTAAGGTCAATCCTTCTCGAACCTAAAATAATATATATATATATATATATATATATATATTTGATTTGATTTTACTTGCATTTTGTTTCCTTTTGTTTCTTTTGGAAAAAAGAACATTATAAAAATGCCACACTCATTTTGCTCATTTGATTAAAGGTACTGTCTTAGGACGGGCGTTGTAGGGTGTTAATACCTTCCCTACATGTAACCGACTAGACCCTAATCCAATTTCACAGACCATAGTCCTATTTTTGGTTTTTCCAAAGTTTTCCATAATAAAATATGGTGGCAACTTCTCTGTTTGTTTTATTTCCTAAAGAGCAATGCCTTTCTATTTTTTGTTCGCCGTCCCTGTCGTGATCCCGATTGTGGCATCAACCAACAAGTATTCAACACCTCTCCAGGAATAAGTTTTAACACCTCTCCTTAAACGAGTTTACACACTTCTCAAGGACAATTCTTTTACATCTCTCTAGATAAACTAGTCTTAATCTTCCACTGAGATCAAGACCTCTCAATAATGAGAAAAACACTCTCAACAAAGAGAACAAATTAAGCTTACATGGTATTTTTCACAAACGGAATGATTTACAACAATTTGCACTCAACCTTTCCCCAATTGCTCTCAAACAACATATATAAACAATGAAACATAGTAAAATTCTAATATATCCATTTCTCACTCTATGTATTCATTCTTTCGTATTTGTCTCTTTGCTCTCCATCTTCAAGGACTTTATATAATATTTGAACGATAACCGTTGAAGCTTCTTTTAATGGAATCTTCTGCAATGATGAATATATGCATCGTCAATGTGTATTCTGAATCTTTCAATCCATTTGAAAAACTTTCCATTTATGTAATATAATTGAACATTGAAATGTGAGGTATTATTCATGATCTGTATGAGCCTTGTTCTTCTTTCCATTTCTTCTTCTATCAAAATGCTATATTAGAAATAGAAAACATCTTCTTTGGTGTAATCTTTGCTTCCTTATCACATCTTTGAATTCTTTCTTTATTTGTAGTAAATTTGAATGTTGAAGCTTTATCATGTCTGCATTTGATCTTTCCAGAACTTGTGCAATTTGTCTTCAAGATTTTCCCATTGAAGTCTCAAAAGGAAACATCTGCTTTGATATCCTTTGCATATCATTCAACTTTCTAATATCTTATAGAAATATTTTGAACATTATTGATAATAGTAATATGTTTTCAAGACCTGAGTTAATCCAAATCAATCATTTTTAATGCATGAATATATCTGAAATATAATCTTTTGAACTATACAAACTTTCTAATTCAGAAATTCAACATGTTAATATCCTTTCAAAAACTTTTTTAGTCTGTATAATTTTAAATATTTAAGCAAATCAAACCTAAATAAAACCTGGTAATTTCAAAACATATTTTGAAACTCATTCAACTTCATACTAAGTTCTCTGCTCAGAGAATGAAAGCTTTCTATATCAGTTAATTCAGTGTATTTTGATTTTAAACTTTGATGTATATGGATTTAATAATAAGTTTCGAGAATAATTTAAATTCAATTATAAACTTAAACACCAAGTTTAAAAACTCCTTGTCACGATAGATCATTTATCACAAGAAAGAAGAATGTTGATCACTTCGTCTAATATGTTTAATACATGTTTTATCTGCCATGAAGTTTAATTGGACCATCTAATGTATTTTTAGTTTGCATGTAATATTAGACATATTTTTATAGCATGAGCATGTGTTATAGGTTTGTCTGGTATGACTTTTTCATCGTTGGTTCGTTCATTGTGTTGAGATTGTCTGTCTAGTGTATCATCAAGATATCGTCTGATGCATTCATCTTTGCATGATCGCCTATCAAATTGAACTACATGTTACTTGTTCTTTAATCATTTAGTTTATATACACAAGTGAACTTTGTTATATGCCTTAATTTGTCTTATAGTGTTTATTATCATCAAAACATCTAGTCTCTCATTTCATGGGATCATTTGGTGGGTATTAGATTATCTAGTTGGTTGTGGATCATCTAGTGTCTTAACAATTAGATATCACATTCATTGTAGATAACATCCTACACTCAAAAAGAGAAAGAGGAAAGAATATTTTGAGCACTTTAAAGAAGAACTTCTACACAAAAATAAAATCTTTGCCATTCATACTAGGTTTTCATGTATCCACAGTATTACGTGTATCGGCTAAAATGAACTTGGTTATACAATCAAAGTATATGGTAAAAGAAGAAACCAACTCCTCTATAGTCTCTTTAGAGGTGAAATGAGAAGGATAGGCAACAACCTCCCCAAGCACCTAGAACTACTCATGTAATACCCTAGAAAATAGTTTTAAAATATAAACATATTAGAAGCTATAAATTAGATTTAGATATAAATAACATGACACCTAATATTCTTTTTTCTTTAAAAAAGAGAAATGTTTATATAAATAGGAAAATTAGTATTCAGGTTGCATTTTTATAAAAATCTCCATTCTCTCAGAAGCGGTTCTTTCCCTTTTCTCTATCTTCTCTCTAAAACTCCGGCTTCTTCCTTCCTTATTAGACTAACGATTGGAGATCACCCTTAGAGTAAGAGTTTCCAATAAGATTCTTGAACAGAGTAAGTTTATTTTCTGCTCATCTTCCTCAAAGTCCATTTTAGGTCAATTTCATTCTTGGTAGGTGTATTTTGTCTATGTCCTTTGTTGCATCATAATGAGTCTATGGTTGTCCATTATTCTACTAGTGTAGTCTGATCATTAATCAAAAACACTTGGTGCAAGTTAGGTTACTGGTGATTTTAGGTTTGATACTCCTTTGAGGGTCTGTACTTTATACAAGTAAGGGAATCTAGTTTGAATGTTTTTAATAGATTTTGTGATTACTTGTTTTATTAAGTATAAATTGAATGAATGTTTATGTATGGTATGATGTAGTATAAATATTTGTGAATGATATGGAATGATGATCGAGACATGGTATCTTCAAGAAAGGAGATATCCATGTTTAGATTGTTAGAATGTACATTGTTTGAGGATTTATCGAGAATGAGGTATCTTGAATCTATTGGTACCTTAGAATTACATAGATGAAGGGTATCAGGTGGGGAGAGTTGAAGGATGTCCATTTAATTGAAACTTTAAAGAGTTGGTCAGGATAGATATATGGATTTACCCTATCAAATGAGAGAGGTTATCTTCATTTGAGACTGTGTGGATTCACAGTTGGAAGGGTCACCTGGCAGGTACCAGCCTTTGAGTCTAACTCGATGCATGAGTCTTCCGAAAGTAGAGAGTATGTGATTTAGTATATGTATGATGAATTATTGTAGATATGCGACAATGACAATCTGACGTATGATATGAATCAAGAAAGTCTAATGTTTGTAGTTTGGTTGAGATAGGAATTTAATTCATAAATATACATTTCTTTAAACTCTCTAGTTTACCCTTATTTTTGTGTGGTGTTTGTTTTATTTTTAAATCTGCTATGATAATATGTTACATGTGAGTAAAGGATTTGACAGGTGGTGTGACTCCTTATGTGAGCTGATGGAAAAGTTTCATTTTATTTCATTTTGTGATTGTATGAAGATATTTTTATTGAATCTCATGTAGAGAAGTATATTTTGAAATATTCTTTTGAATGTATAGAGATTTGTATTAGACTTATTATAGAATTTCTATACGATAGCGCTCCTATTATGTGAAAAATATGGGATGTTACATTTGGTATCAGATCAGTTCGTCCTTAGGATGACGTGAGGGTAGGGGGTTTATTGTGTTTCTTCTGCATCTATTTTTTTGTTGAAATTTAGTCTCGAGAAGTAGGCAAAATGTTTCTAGTTGTATGTTTGTCAATGTGATCTTTAAAATTCTGGTTGTATTTGAGTTAAGATGATTATTATGAATCAAGATGAAAGTATTAAAGAAAGAAAAGGAATCTTGATAAAGTGATGAGGGTGCATGTTCTTAACTAGATTAAGATGGATTTTATCTTAATTCTACACGTTTAGAGTACATTTAAAAGTCATGTTTTGAATGATTAGTTGTATTTCGTGTGAAAATTAATCTTAGACATATGTTGGATTTTATTGTAAGAAGTTTTCTTATATTAAATGTTTTAGTGGAACTGAAATGCTAGATAATGAGTATTTTGTGAAAATAAAATAATGAATGGTGTAATGCATGTTATGTACTTTATTCTCGATTTTTGTTGTTTGGGTAGAATTTTTGGGTTTGTTTTCATTCTATAGGAAATAGAAGGAAACATAGGAACTGCATCTTACTTTATGGTTCTATGTATTGTGATTTTTTTGAAGTAACAATTTGATTTGTTTGGAAATGTATAATTATTCATACTAGTCTTTTAAATATCATGGTTTTTAGTATTATTGAACATAGTTAGACCTAATATGCTCTAAATATATACAAAATACATAATGTCTTTCCTTAGCAAATTTTTTTCTTTCTTTTGAAAATCTTTTCAACTGATATATGCCAAATAGTACTTTTAATCTTCAAATTTTCTATTAATTTAACTTTAAAATCTTTTCTAGACCAACATCTATTGTCTTGTATTTATTTTAAATACTATTTAATCATAATTCTTTTGTGCATAAATCATTCATATTCTTTACTCTATCCTATCTCTCATTTGTTGTGAAATCTAAAACAATTTTATGTCTTATGCTTATTTTGTCAGTTTTAGTGGCATTTTTATTGTTGCCAATTTATATTACGGTAATTTAAATTTTTTTATACATGATTTCTTTCTATAACTGTTTGTTAGCTAGTTGAAATCTTGATACAGATAAATTTTGTATGATATTGTTTGATAATAAGAACTATTACATAAAATTTTGGCATCATTCTTTTGCTTGACAGTAAGGCCAAGCTATGTTTATGACTTGATATTGAAATTTTTTTTAAAAAAAAGTAGTTTGCAATATCTTTCATCCATTAATACTATGAAACGATTCTTGATTATTAGAGCTTAATACTTGATTTAGTTCCTTTAACAATACATATTTTGTACTTGATTTTTTTTATATATATAAGAATAGGTCTTCTATAACACATATGAACATTTGTCAAATATTAAGATTAAGCCATTTTTTTCCATTCTTTCTTGACTTGTCTTAGTGTTTCGTTGTGATTTTATGGTTATCTCCTATTTGAAAAATATGAGAGACCATGGGTTTGTACTTGATGGTTCATTTTCAGTTACTATTTTCCATTTTTTAGTCTTCATTGATAAAATCCTATAATAACAAGGAAGTGGGTTATTCTTGAACATTGAGTAATTCAATCAAATTTTTTCACTATTCGTTTGCATATTATGCTGATAAAATACTTTATACTAAGAGAGCTGCTAATATGCAGTGTTTCATGTTTAAGATTTTTGTTCAATGTTCATTATCATGCCTGATTTATAATGGTAATTATCTCTATTTGAATTGAAGATGAGACTTTACTAATATTTGTCTTATGAATCATTAAAAATTGTAATGTTGTCAGATTTCCTCATTTGCTTTCTGCTTTAAAAGATACAAATATATGTTCGGAGTCTAGCTAGTTAGAAGCTCTGGATGCTTTGGTAGTATAAATTATTGTATATGATTACTTATTTACATTAGAAATGTGATCCCTACTCTCTATTTGGTTAGTATTAGAGTGATAGGATAGGAATATCAAATTTTCACTATTTGTAAATTTGTCTTTTTAAGTTTTCAATTGTAAATTGTCTTGATGTTCTTGTATCCTCATCAATCTGTGTTTTATCAATTTACCATGCATTTTTCACTTTCTTGTTTTGCTTGTTCTTTATTTTTCAATGTTTTATATTTAGTTTTCTCTCTAGTTTGAATCTTAGGTATGCCTCTTTTGTCATCTCTACTAACCCAAATTATTCACTCCTTTTCTCCATTTTTGATAATTAGCCATGACATTTTCCTTTTTACTAATTTAGTTGTATGATTGCTTAAGAGATAAGTTCTATAACTTCTTATTATTAAGTATGAACATGTCAAGAATTTAGTATTTTGAAAATTTATAAGCATTTAGTATGAATTATAAAAAATGTGTAAGAAACTTTGAAAATACAAGTCATTTATTATGCGTTGTGATGCTATTGTGTTTTTGGGAACAACTGCTATGATTTACTTTCCAAGATTGATAGTTGTAAACTCTCTCTATTTTGAACTATTGCTTCTAAGTTAGGTTAAAGTGATCGTGGTGAATGCATGTTTGTGTTGTCATGTTTATGTTGTCGCACTTAGTATGTACCATATTATACTTTAATGGATTCAGGTACAATGAGTAATTTAGTATAAAATAATTTATATTGTGATTTGTTAAAGTATATCTTTGGCTCTTTTTAGAATTGAAGTGTTTGAATGATCATGAAAGGAGTGTACTAACATTATTATTAATTATCATTTCTTTTATATACAATTATATATTAATGATCTCAATATTGCATGTGAATATTCTGAATTTTGTACATTATAATTGAAACATTTTATGTTTATGAATTTGAATAACGTAATGTTGGTAATATGATTATGACATATTTTGCATTCTTTAAAAAGTTGGTAATATGAATATTACATCTAAAAGATATCAAGCAAAAATCCAGGAATAGGACATAAGAAAAGCTAGAGTAATGTGATGATGTATATATAAATGTGAATAAAGATTATAAAGTTATAGAAATGTGAAATATATTTTCATATGTCATGATTTTTATATGTGATTTCTATATAATAAAAGGTTGTTGAGTATGTCATGTTATAAATATATAAATTGTATGATTGCATTTCTAAAATAGCCAGTGACACTTTTTGCCTTATTAATTTAAAATAAGATATAAAATCAGTTAGATATCCCAATGTCAAAGTGGGGTAATATCTCCTTAGAATTAAGGTGAGAGTTGAAAGGAAACATATCCTTATCCCCTTCCTAGTATGTCAATTTTTTGAGGATGAATGTTTTTGTTATTGGCGAGAATGTAATACAGTAGAAAATAGCTTTAGAATATAAACATATTAGAAGCTATAACTTAGCTTTAGATATAAATAAAATGACACCTAAATATTTTTTTATTAAAAAAAGAGAAAAGTGTATATAAATAGAAAAATCAGTATTTAGGTTTCATTTTTATAAAAACCACCATCTCTCTTAGGAGCAATTCTTCCTTTTTCTCTGTCTTTTCTCTAAAACTCCGCCTTCCTTCCTTATCAGCGTGACGATCGGATATCACCCTTAGATTCCTGTTGTCGAGTAGAGCAAGAGTGTCAAATCAAATTCTTGAATAGGGTAAGTTTACTTTTGGGTCATCTTCGTTAGAGTCAGTTTTAAGTCAATTTCGTTCTTGGTAGGGGTATTTTGCATGTGTCTTCTAAGGCACCAAAATGAGTCTGTATTGGTTCATTTTTCTAATAGTGTTCCGATCATTGATCAGAAACTCTTGGTGCAGGTTAGGTTGCCTGTGATTTTAGGTATTTGAAACTCTTTTGAGGGTCTCTACTTTATACAAGTAAGGAAAGCTAGTTTGAATGTTTTTAATACATATCGTTATTACTTCTTTTGTTGAGTATGAATTGGATGAATATGAATTAAATTGCATGAATGTTTATGTATGATATGATGTAGTATAAATGTTTGTGAATGATTTGAAATGGTGATCGAGATATAGTATCTTTAGGAAAGGAGACACACGTGTTAAGATTGTTAGGATGTGCATTTTTAAGAATTTATCGAGAAGGAGATATCCTGACTCTACTAGTACCTTAGAATCACATAGATGAAGGGTACCAAGTAGTGAGAGTTGAAGGAGGTACATTTAACAAAAACTGCAGTTTAAAAGAGCTGGTTAGGACAAAAATATGGATTTACCCTGTTAGATGAGGGAGGTTATGTCCATTTTGGATTGTGTGGATTCACGGTTCGAAGAGTCATCTAGCAGGTAGCCTCTGATTCTAACTTAATGCGCGAGTCTTCTGGAAGTAGAGATTCAAGTGTCTTTGTATGTGAATCAGTATATGAATGATGTGAGTTATTGTAGAGATGTGATAATGACAATGTGATGTATGAGATGAATCATGAAGGTCTGATGTTTGTAGTTTGATTGAGTTAGGAATTTAATTTATGAATATACATTTCTTTATACTCTTTAGGTTACCCTTATTTTTGTGTGGTGTTTGTTTTATTTTAAATTTGCGATGATCATGTGTTACACGTGAGCAGAGAATTTTAAATTGCGGCTTAGACACCTCGTCATAGGGAGCGTTCCTTTTACCCACTCTTGAAGAATCGACTACAACCATTCTAATCATCAACATGGTAGGAACCACTGGACTAAAGGTAGGAAGAGAAATAATCTCTTCCTTAATGTCTTCCTATGGAGAAAAAGAGCCAGTATGACTCAAAAATGATTGATCATTTCCTATGCCAACAACCACTCTGCTAACTAAAGGGCTTTTTTTATTGGAAGAATGAAAAAAATAAAGAAAAGAATGCCATTAAAAATGTACATAAGCAGACAGGGCGATGTGAACCTAAACAGAAATAGTGATGAAAAGAGAAGGCAAATTATCTCACGAAAGCTAGAAACGATAAGAGGTTAAAAAATATAGAATGGATAACATTTGAATATAAAGCGATTAAAGCATTTCAAACATTCCGCATTCCATGTTAAACAATGGGACACCCAAAGGTCACATCTAAGGGAACATGCCATGAAAAGATGAAATGTTAGTTATGTATGTGATGTAACTCTTCATAAAACGAAGTAAAACATCATTATGAATGAAAACCGTCATAAATGTGTATGGAAAACAACCTTACAAGTGACACCTGTCATATGGTATGAAAATAAATATACATTAAGTAGACCTTAGTTTAGCAAAGTATCGACCCTTAATAAGGTTGCAAAGCTTTGACCTTTAAGATGGTTGTGAAAATACAACCTAACAAATAGTTACTTGAACTAAACTTGATGGATACTAAAACTCGTTCATCCACCAAATGGTCCACTTGTACCTCATTTATGGATTCCAAACTTAAGGTGCTTGTGTACTACTTGACTCTACAATATTCAAAGATACATTACCCACCTCCGAGATATTCGCATAATACATCTACAATCTGAGTAACTCTTATATTTATAATGAATTTGGTTGTTATAACCAACTCATCTCAACTAGCTTCGTATATTTTAACCTAGGCCCAAAAGCCTATAAATATAGACTTTGTCTCATAGGAAGTACTTAATTCTTTCATTTTTTACTCATGCTAATACTTTTAACTTCTCTATCTCTTACTGATTTGAATGTTAAAAAATCTTTCATAAATAAATTTGCACTCGATATTCCTCAACAATTCAATACCCATTCTTCAAAGAATCAAACTTAACTTTTTCGAAGTTTTCTTAATCCTCCATAGACAGTTCACTTCTAATCTCAACTCGAACAAAGTTTTAAATTAATTAAAGTTTAATTTAACTATTTCTCATCAAAAGTTTTTTGTTGTTGAAATTGTTCTAAAAACTGAATTTAAACTTCGTGGATAGAAAAAAATTGAAACTTGTCATAGAAAACTAAATTAAAAAGCAAAGGCTAAATTAAAAATTCAAACTACGGTTAATTTCATCGGAAACTTTTGAACATTTATCTGAAATGAAACCGCAGCTCATCATCTTCCTAATTTTTCCTTTTTAGTAATGAATGATTTATTCCTATTAACAATCTCTTTCTTGTGACGATGGACATGGGATCCGCAGCAACTTTTTCCCTAAAGCTAGATGTTGCTTTGTTCTCATCTGAATGTGGACGTGCTTAACATTCCTAAAGCAATCAAAGAAAAATAAAAAATAAAGGCAAAATTCGTTTTCATTGCCGTATATGTTGTAGTAAGTCGTTCACATGAACCATGCTAAACAATTTAATAAAGGCAACTTAGCCTTTCACATGACTCATGAAAACGAATATAGAAGGAGTATACTTAAAAAGTTTTTGTCACGTAGATAGACCCTCTTTTCCATTTTAATAACTAGAAAGTTTTATTTAAACCAATGCGTAAGTTTGCAGTTACGTAAGGATAATTACAATAAATTTTCATTTTACAGTCTCCAATAGTTTATGATCAGATTCATAAGGATAGATAAAGTTTTATTTAAACCAATGCGTGAGTTTGCAGTTACGTGAGGATAATTACAATAAATTTTAATTTTACAGTCTCCAATAGTTTATGATCAGATTCATGAATTAATGGTGTGTAAGGTTATATAACAAAT
>Ga0099825_1006978_pt1 | contig 13896 bp, 5 predicted proteins | sample SiratroredBW_FD_76838 | JGI IMG/M metagenome (GOLD analysis project Ga0099825, IMG submission 76838) | Root nodule microbial communities of legume samples collected from California, USA - Siratro red BW | ecosystem: Host-associated > Plants > Roots > Nodule | place: USA: California | collected... | reverse complement strand
TTTTTTTTTTTTTTTTTATATTTATATATATATATATATATATATATATATATATATATATATATATATATATATATATATATATATATATATATATAACATGCAATGTAAGAGATTAAAGGAAAAAAAAGACACTCATAATTTTTATACTAGTTCGTCTAATCACTTAGACAATATTATGTTCTTGACCAACCAGTCAAGTTTCACTAGGCAAACTCACACTGCAAAGTACATACAAATATTCTCTCCCAAGCCACTTATGGCTCAGACAAGTACTCTTTCAACAAGCCACTCTTGACTTAACCAATTATTCTTTCAATAAGTCACTAATGGCCTAACTAAGTATTCTTTCAACAAGTCACTTCTAACTTATACAAAAACAAGGTTTGGGTGATCAAAATATCACAAGCTTAGCTCATTAGAGAGTGTAACATTTTAGACATGTACAAGGTTAAGCTCTCTCCCTAGTTTGTTAAAATGAACACAAACGAATTTCTTTACGAAACTTTTAAGGCAGAAAATATTTTGGCTAAGTTTCAGCACTTTCAAAATTATAGCTCACTTTTCCATTCTTCTCTTCGAAGCATTTATTCTTATAGGCTTAATAAACTAATCATTTCATTCCTTTTTCTAGCTGTTGAGTAGCTTTGAACTTTCTTCATTGTCCTCTTTCTTCTTCTGTTATCGTATGATGAGCTCTTACTTTATAATGATTAAATGCATGACATGTAACATTAATTTTTCTTCTCTTCTTTATAAAAACCCTCTGATAGCTAGCAATACTTATCTTTCTCGATAGCAGATTCATTTACACCAAACAATGGTTAAAAGAGCACACTGTATATGATAGACTCTTGAGTCAAAATTGTGAAATAGTTATGTCAAAAGAGTTGTTGGTCATTGCAGCTTTAATTCATATCCTAAGAGATATTTGAACATTGTTGTTTGGACTGGATCTTCTTGGGATAGACTTAGAAGACATTCTTTGTATCTTTAGACTCAAGCTTTCGAATATTCTTCATGTGTGTCAGCTTGAAGTCTTGCTTCTACTTATCATCTAAAAGATCTTCAATTAACTTACCAAATGTATAATACTTTATCGTCTGTCAAACAAAGCATATGCATTTGTGATATAATTAGAATATGTTAGATGTAGTTTCTTCATATCTTTCAAGCTCTTAGCTTGTTGTGTTTAAGCACACAACCATAAAATTTAAGGTGTTGTATTTTTTCTCTAACAGTTGGTCATGGGCCTCTAGGAAAGGGTAGGTTAATGTACATGGAAAACTAGTGGTACAAAATAGCATCTATTTTAAAAAGGGCCTCGTTAAACAAATATCTCTAGTTGTGAATTACCAATGGATTTTACTGATCGATAAACATTGTTGTGAATTACCAACAAATTTTATCAACGGATAAACACTGCTATCAAGGTAGTTAAAATTGATATTATAGTTAGGATCGTAAAGAGTTCATAAAATCGTACATCGTGAGATTGTAACACGAGTAGTATATTTTACTTTCTTTACAAAATCGTGTTACTTTGATAACTTGAGTGTGTGAGTGCAATTTGTACGTTAAAAAAGTGTCTTAATTAAGTTTTATTTTAATTGAAACTCATTCACCCAAGAAGATGAAGGGTGCGTATGAAGACATTGCTAATTTTTAATAGAGTTCAAATTTTGTTTTAATTAAAACCTAACTCACATGGAGAGAGTAAACATGTGTTGCAAAGTTGAAAATAAAAGGTGAAATTTAATTGTATTAATTTTAATTGGATGGTGTTGCAGTTGAAAACACACATAACAATGTAAAATTTTAATTGCATTATTTTTTAATTAAGGTTAGATTTTATTGAATTGAATCCATTTATTTAAGAAGATGAAATGTTGGTGCAGCGGACAATTTGAAAAAATTCATAATCCACAAGTTTTTACAGTTTTATTTGACGATTCCACGATTTTGTTGTGTCACAACTTGTGTGGTGTTTGAATCAAAGATAGTATACAAAATCTATAAACCTACGATTTTACGTTTAAAATCTCAATTTTAACTACCTTGATCGTTATGAATTATCGATAGATTTTATCAATACATAATATCATGCTGTCAATTATCGATGAATTTACCGACGAATTTTACTGACAAATAAATACACAATTTGTTGGTAATTTTTCATTGGTAATGATATTCTACCGACGAAAAAATACAAAAATTCTTGTAGTGGACGGTGTATGTCCAAGCAAAAACTTGTAAAACAAAGTGTAAACGCATGAGTTTGTCCAAGCCAAAAATGCTTGCATTTATCCAAGCAAAAAAAATTCAAACGAAATATTTAAGCAAAATATTTGCATCTATTTAGCCAAACAAAACACTTAGTCTATCAAAACCTGATGCTTATAAAATATGTTTTACACTTTGTTATTAAACATATAATCAAAATCAAAGAAAGAGTTTGTTGAACTAACACCAACTTTCTTAAATTCTGTTTCTAGTTTCTTAGCTGGTCTTCTTGTTAAAACTCTTCTTGTTAAAACTCCTCTTGAAGTGTGTCTTAAGATTTGGAATCTTATTTTTCTCTTAGAGTTTCTTATGACTTCTATTAAATATTTCTTTGTCCATCATCACATTAAAACTTGTTTGGTGGTTATTGAATATTAAGATTTATGAAATTATAGTATGAAATTATTGATAAGAAATTATGATGTAATATAATTTTTAATTTATATTGAAGAATTTCTTACTTAAAATTAATAATACTTTGAAGTTATAGTACGGTGTTTATTGAATTTATACTTTTGGTTTTTTTTGTGTATGTTGTATGGTAATGAGTGGTGAGTGAAACTCACCCTTACATTTAATTTTTAGAAAAGAATTATGACAATGCCATCATGAACAACTAGTCTAATTGAAACGTACTATCACACACTACTTCTATTTCTATAAATTTATCATAGAGCCTCGTATGAAATGGACTTTTGTTAGTAGTATCTGTGGATATTAATATATTTTGTAGATCACTTGATTGGATTTCCGGAGACAAAATAAATTACATTTTATCGTGCTACCTATAGAAAGAAATGTGAGCATTATGCACTCTTTGATGCAATTTCATTACCATAAACCCACCCCATATGCTTCAGAGGAGAAGGATCCATTACTTACAATTTATTTTTTCGTTTGAATCATATGTGTAAACATATACCTCCTATAAAATATTTGGATAATATTTGTAATTAATAGTAAGAATGTGTATGTGGGTGTGTAATCTATTTTTAAAACATGAAAGATTTTACTGGTTTGAATGCATATTAGTTACAACTTGATATTAATAATTATTTACTAAGTCGAAACTTATCCAGTATCTTAAATGATAGTTATTTTTTGGAACTTTTTTATTGCACAGAAAGCTTAATGTCTTTTTATTACAATTAAAAATAATTATTGTGGTAACATTTATCTAACTGAAAATATGTGTTTAAAATTAAATAAATTCGATATAACTTTGAGTTACTATGTTTCCTCAAGAACTTATTAATGACGTATTATTGATTAATTTAACTATTTACAAAATCCATAAAATAATTAAAACAATAGACAATATTTAATACTTTACAATTTTAGACAAAAAAACAACTGAAACTGATAAGGTAATAAAAGATAGTGGAATCCAACAAATTGTACGATTATGTGTAAAATGGATAAGAAAAGAATGAGAACGTAATCGTTAATTAATACGAGAAGAATGATAATTGAATAATTTATTATTATAATCATATAAAAAAATATAAGAATCATAATTGAGGAAATCAAGATAATAAAGTCACATTATTTACTTTTAGTCAACTTTTGATGAAAATAGACTGGAGAGATTCATCACTACCAATCCAAAATTTTAATTATATACATATATATATATATATATATATATATATTATTTTTTTAATTTTTATTTAAAGTGAAACTTTTAATTTGTTGCTGACAAATATTTTTATTATTCTTAATTTTATTTTAATGATTATAATTATTTATTCTCACATATATATATATTAATTAATTACATTCAATTAAGAACACACAAATAATAAATGTGTTTGTTTTGAATTTAATGCTCCTAAAAAATTTATGCTAAAATTAACTTTTAATCAATTAACAACGTAAACGATGTTTAATTTTTCTTACATTAACAATGCACACTCACTTACATTTAACTTTGAGTTTATTAATTTCTATAAAAACAATAATAATATTTTTAAAATATAAGTATTAAGAAAGTAAGTGGACAAAAAGTAGTCCTATAAAAACCCAAAAAATTTATTTGGTAGATGTAAAGAGTAAAAGCAAGGGCAGAAATAGCATGTCTAGTAACAACTAACACACACAAGTCACACAACCACTGAAATAGGCTTGTTTCTTGTGTCTGGTGGGAATAGACAACACAGAAGCGACACACATGACACGACACAGCACAAGTTGAAATAAAAAAATAAATAAATAAATGAGCAACAAAATTGGACTATGTATATATTAATAAACAAAAGGACTCGATACAACGGAGAGTGGTCATTCATTATTCCAACCAAGTAACGCCGTTTCCTTTCCATCCTCTCTCACACACACACCGCGCGTCGTTCAACGGAACGCTTCTTCTTCTTCTTCTTCTTCATCTTGTTCTTCCTCTTCTCCTTCTTTTTCTTCTTCTTTCTGCTTCAGCTTCTGTTACTGGTAAACTCTTACGTTAGACGCTGTCGGAAACGGGATCTCGTGGAGGGAATAAAGAGGATTATTCAGTGATTCAGATTGGTTCTTTCTTCTCCAAGCGTGACAAGGCGAATCGTTTTGTTTTGGCGAATATATATATTTTTATTTTTGTTTTTAGTTTTTTCCTCGGGCGTTGACCTGCGTTGAACCATGTTGAGCCGCGCGTCAAATGTTTCGGCGGAAGGTGGGAGTCGAATGAGAAGCGTTTTGTAGAATTTGAGGTTTCTTAATATGATGTCTGGGTTAACGGTGTGGTTTTTTTGGTTTTTGTTGTGGTGAAGCAGTGGTTGGTTCGGGAGAGGGTGAGGATGAGCTGTATGAGCAGCTCTGGAAGGGTTGCGCGGGACCACTGGTGGATGTTCCTCGTGTTGGCCAGAGAGTGTTCTATTTTCCACAAGGCCACATGGAGCAAGTGAGTTTTTCGCAGCTCAAGAAAATAATTTGTTTTTATTTTGTGTGTAATTATGGAATTTTAATTTTGTTTTACTTTATTGTCTACTTTGAGAGATTTGAGGACAAAACAATGAGAGTAGTGTAAGTTTTTGATTTTTGTTTTTGTTTTTTTTTTAAATTGTTGTTGTGGTGGTGGTTGTGTAGTTAGAGGCTTCGACCAACCAGGAATTGAATCAGAGGATTCCTCTTCTGCAGCTTCCCACGAAGATCCTTTGTCGCGTCGTGAACGTTCATTTACTGGTAATTATTTATTTTCTCTCTTGTAATTATCCTTCCTTTTGTGATTTTTTTTATTTATTTATTAAAATTTGGGAAAAGTATGAACCGTGTTTGGATGTGTGAGAAGATGGTGGAAGGGGCATCTTGGTGTTGGAGTTTCTATTATTACGAAAAGTTTTAAATTGCGATTGTGGTCGCGGTTTTGTCGTGAATCTTGATGTTGTGGAAAATTACTGAGAAATGCGGTTGATGTGACTGCAATTGTGGCTTTAGAGAATCCCAACCTAAACTGTGTTTGAAAACCTTGATTGTTATTGGGAAATGGAAACAAATTTTTACTTTGAATTTTGGCATGTTTTAGGCTGAGCAAGAAACGGATGAGGTTTATGCGCAGATCACTTTGGTTCCGGAATCTAATGTAAGGATGTAAATGCCCCTTTTGATTTTCAAACCTTAGATTCTTCTCTACGGTTGTTTAGATTCTAATGGTATTAATATGTTAGCAAGATGAGCCTACGAGTCCTGATCCTTGCACTCCTGAACCTCCAAGGGCACCGGCTCACTCCTTCTGCAAGGTCTTGACTGCTTCTGATACGAGCACCCATGGTGGGTTCTCTGTTCTCAGGAAACATGCCACCGAGTGCCTTCCTGCATTGGTAACACAATCTCTTTTGTTTTTGTTGTATTTCTTTTTGCTGTCTCTTAACGGTTCCCTTATTTCTGAAAACTGTGTTTTGATTTGTTTTATAGGATATGTCCCAACCAACACCAACTCAGGAATTGGTTGCAAAGGATCTTCATGGTTATGAATGGCGGTTTAAGCATATATTTAGAGGTAAAGGAGATGGGAATTGATAAGTGTTCTTTCAAGTTCTAGTGATTTAACTTTCTGATTGCCTATGGATTTTACCTTGTTTTTGATTTTTTTTTTCAGGTCAGCCACGCAGACACTTGCTCACTACTGGATGGAGTACTTTTGTGACTTCCAAAAGATTAGTTGCTGGAGATACCTTTGTGTTCTTGAGGTAAACATTCTGATGTTTTCGTCTGTTTAGTTTTATTTGTACGGTTCATAGATCTTCTCGGTTTTTTATGAAAAATCATGTAAAATAATTTCAGTTTTTCTATACCAGTGTTTCTTTAACTCAGATTTTGTGTGTAGAGGGGACAATGGGGAATTACGTGTTGGAGTTCGACGTCTAGCTCGCCAGGCCAGTTCGATGCCTTCATCGGTGATTTCCAGCCAAAGCATGCACCTCGGAGTTCTTGCCACTGCCTCACATGCTGTTGCAACTCAGACTCTTTTTGTAGTATATTATAAGCCAAGGTAGAACTTTTTACTTGTTTCAAGAACTGGAAAATGTCTCAATGATAGATAATTAGTGGATGATTGCTGATGAGTTGTTTTCTTAGGACGAGCCAGTTCATCATTGGTGTGAACAAGTATTTGGAGGCTGTTCGCACGAAGTTTTGTGTTGGCATGAGGTTTAAGATGAGATTCGAGGGGGATGATTCTGCAGAGACTGACAAAAGGTAGTTCAATGTGTCAGGGTAGTTTATTATGTGACCTTTTCGTATCTATTCTAATACGTAGTTGTTCAGATTTTCGGGGACCATAGTTGGAATTGAAGATATTTCTCCTCATTGGGAAAATTCAAAATGGCGATCGCTCAAGGTATTGTCCTCTTTCAATCTGCAGTTGCTCATTTTCTATTTTGGTGATCATGTTACTCACAATTTTGTTGGATTTGAAGCATAATCCTAGCAATTCTTATTAGTTCTTGTCAATGTCAATCCCAGGTTCAATGGGATGAACTTGCAGCTGTTCCAAGACCTGAGAGGGTTTCACCTTGGGAAATAGAGCCATTTGTTGCTTCTGCTCCTACACCCTCAGCTCAACCCACTATTGTAAAGACCAAAAGGCCCCGACCATCCAGCGAAGTTCCAGATGTTGGTGAGTAATTATTTGTAATAACTCATTTGTTATATTTACTGAGTTTTTGGTTTTGTTTGACACTCAACAATACTTTCAACTAGATGCCACATCCGCTGCTTCTGTTTTCTGGGATACCGATCTGCCACAGCCTGATACGACACAAATCAATGTTTTGGCCGAAAACAAACAGAATGACAATACTGGTTCATGGCATCATATGCAAACTGACATGAATAGTAAAAGCAACAGCAACAACACGATGTTAAGGAATCAGACTGAAGGAAGTTGGCTGTCCTCTCCCCGTTCCAGTTGTCCTTCTCATTTGTTTCAAGACACAACAGATGATAGCAAGAGTGTCTCAGCTTGGCCTGTTTCAAAGCCCCATTCGTCTAGATTGAACAATGAGCATGTGCTTGAGCAAGTTGACAAGGAGAGCAAAGTTGAGACAGCTACAAGTTATCGGTTGTTTGGAATTGATCTTATTGATCATTCTAGGAACTCACCTGCTGTAGAGAAGGCATCTCCGCATGCAGTAAATGTAGCCAAAGTTACTACTGAAGGATGTACTAGCACCTTGTCCCAAACCGATGCTGGTCATATGTCGGAGGTACCAAATTCTTCTTCCAAGGAGAGGAAACAAGAACAGCAACAAGTATCTCCGAAGGAGACTCAGAGCAAGCAAATTTCTAGAAGTCGCACCAAGGTGTTGAGCATAGATTGTTTGTTCAGCTAAAACTGTTTAGTTGTTTATATTCAAAGCCTAATAAGATTTTTTTTTTCTAACATGAATGTTCCAATGATGTTGAAAACCTGGCAAAAGGTTCAAATGCAGGGTGTTGCAGTGGGTCGTGCTGTAGATTTAACAACTCTGGATGGGTATGATAGACTTATAAACGAATTAGAGGAGATGTTTGACATAAAGGGACAGCTGCAACACAGGAATAAGTGGGAAATTGTCTTCACCGATGATGAAGGTGACATGATGCTTGTGGGAGATGATCCATGGCCGTGAGTATCTACTAAACACAATTATAGGCTCACACAGTGTTACACACGTTTCTATAAAAATAACAAGTTGTAGGAAGAGTAGACCTAGATATCATAAATCAAGGTAACCTTATGCTGATTGATTTTATATTTTCTTGCAGGGAATTCTGTAGTATGGTGAGAAGAATCTTCATTTGCTCCAGCCAGGATGTGAAGAAGATGAGTTGTGGAAGCAAACTGCCAATCTCTTCAGTGGAGGATGGGACTGTAATAAGCTCAGAGACAACTGAAACCTGAAACTTTGACATTCTTTCTTGTGGTTTTTGCGTTTGTTTTTCAGCACCCAAATGCTGGTCCTTCTTCTTGTTGCTTCAATTGTTTGTGGGAAGGAAGTAGGTCTATTTGGGCTGGGTAAGTTTCATGTATTAGATGTGAAACACTAGCTAATTGTAACTTAATTTGTAGAGACACCACCAGGCATTAATTGTGTTAGAAAAAAAGACCTAAACAGATTTCTTTAATAAATTAGTGGGAGATGGCAAATTTAGGCTTAGCATATGTGAATATTCATGTTAAGTTTGGAAGAAGAATGTTGGGGGTTGATTTGTCTTTTTATGGGAAGGGGCTTATTCATTTGTGCTTTGTATGCATATCTTGTGCACTGTGTCCTCTGAAATTCTACTCTGGGTGAGTCAATGTATGTTGCTGTCATCACTGAATGTAAATTATGGCATTAAATTGCTTCAATTGTATTGTTCACAAATACAGTGGTCCACTGTGACAGTGAGTCGCTGATTCGCCTGACATAGGGGCTGAATTTTGCAGGGTGGTGGCACCACTCAAAATTCAACAACGGTAGAATTTCGTGTTACCACTCAACTCTCCATAAAGAAGGGTTTTCGTTTCTCACAATTTTCTTGTATTTAAACAATAATCCTAAAAATTTCCATACTGGGAGATCTGTTTTTTCTAAAGAGTAACTCGTAAACTAATAAATATTTGACAAATTCAACTTTTAAATCATGATTTTAAGTATCATGTATGTCATACAAATAAATTGAATATTCTTAAATGTCCTTTTATACATTGTGAGGTATTAAATAACCCTTAAACATAAAATAAATTCTTCAACTTGTTCAACATCTCATCCGATGTTGCATCGTCTAGTGTGTATGATGTTATTTAATTTTATGTGCACATATTTTTTCTTTTTTTTTTCTTGAGTTTGTTTTTCAGTTTTGTTCTATCTATCTTGTTTATAAGTTAAGATGTATCACCTTCTTATGTAGATTAATCAATTCCTTTTCCTGACTTTCCATGACTTTTTGTTTTTTATCTCTTTTCTTTGCATATTTTTTTCTTTTATCGTGAATGTTAAAAATTATGAGTTCTTCTTTTGAAGAGTTTTGCTGTATGTCTTTGATTTGTTTTGCGTTTCTGTTTTGCTTTTTTTGTCCTTATTTCTCTTTTTTATCATTATGTATGAAGATTCTATACATACTCATTCTATATATAGTTTTTTTATTTTCACTAAAGTGAAAATCTTATCATATCCTTGTACCTCCTGTTCTTAATTAGAATAAATATCATTTATAGTCACTCTTGTTGAACTTATGAAAGGAGATGCTTTTTACTAAGCCTGGAAACGCTATAATAATATGGTGATACGGTGGTTTCTTGGTTTGTTTGTTCATTTTCTATCTTTGTAAAATAAAACATTTTATAAATGAATAAAGCACATGAGATGTAGAATGATTTGAAATCAAGACTTTTTTTCAAAGAAATCTCTTAAGAATTTCATATTTTTAAATAGAAGCTTTATGTTTAAAACACAAAGATCTCATTGTTAGAAAATTCTATACAAAATTAAGAGTCACATAAGATGAACCTAAGAGTTTTAGGCTTGACCCTATTCATGATAAAATGCACCAGTGGAGTGATTATTTTGATTGCGCAAAAAAGAGGGAAGACTATGTTAAGTAACTTGGTACAAGATTAATGACCAGTACAGTAATGTTAGATCGTTCTGATAGATCTTATTCCACCTAATGCTAAAATTTTCTCTTTTATAGCTCAACAAGAACGTTAAATATTTGACAAAATTTTATCATAAGATTGGAGACCAAGATTAATGCAACAACCTCTATCGTAGGGCATATAAAAAGTGTCTACTATAGGAAACATGAATTTCCTTTAAGTCATGAAAACAATGTACTTGTAGTTGGCTCCAAAAGGGAGTGAATGGAACTTTAGATTCTTTTTGTAGTAGATGAAAAATATACAGTCTAATAGATCGTCTAATGGATTGTTTAACGAATCGTCTAATATAAATATTTTTGTAAGACTATCTAACAACAGACCATCTAATAAAGAATCAAATCATAAGCAACAACAAGAATAACTAGAGATCATTACACGAGAATTTAGCTTCATTCACCCAAACTTGAGTAACATCCAGTCCCCTTAAGCAACTGCTTAAGAGCTTTCACTAACCAATGCATTTAGTTAAATGAGTATTCTCATCTCTCTAGGTTACAATGAGTATTCCCATCTCTCCAGGTTACGATAAGTATTCTCTCATCTTCAGGTTACGCCTTCTTAACCTTCCCCCTTAGATTAAAAACTCTTAAGAGAACAAAGAGCACTTTTAAAGAAATCTCACAAAGGTATAACATCATAATATGAAGAATTATAATGGTTTATCACTCAACCCATAAGCGTATAATCTTAGACAGCTTGATTATTAGACACTCACTATAGGTCTACTATCTTTAGCATGATCACTTGGGCTTAAATTTTTCATGAAAGACTAATTTAATTCTCAAGGGAGTATTCATCCAACCAACTATTTAGAAAGACTAGAGTAAAATGGAATTGTTGAAAGAAAACATCAATATATCTTGAATGTCACTAATATTTTAATGTTTCAATCAAATGTTTCCATACAATTATGGTGTTATGCTATTAAATATGTTGTTCATTTAATAGATTGCACACCTATACTGTTTCTTGAAAATTCTTTACCTTTTGAAAAATTTTATGATAAAACTTGTGATGTGTTTGGATGTTTATGTTATTTCAACCCTATAACGACTAATGGAAAGAAACTTGACACTCCTGTAGCTCCTGAATCTTTTCTTGGTTTTAAACTTCACACCAAATCATAAATCGTATATAATATGAAAACTCATAACATTGATGTCTCACGAAATGTTGTCTTTTACGATGATTGATTTCCTCAATCTCATATTCTACATGGTACTACTACCTTTCCTCAATCTTATATACCTTTACCTTTTGATCATCATGCTGATTTTATTGATAATTTACCTAGAGAAGAAAATGTTGTTAATGAAATTATTGATACTGAAAAACAAGATGAACCTCTCAATGTGAGCCACTCTTCTACTCGACGATCCACCAAAATAGTAATTTTGTCTACTTATTACAAGATTATCAAGGGTCTCTACATCCTCCATATTATCAACAAAATCAGGTATCCAATTGTGTCTTTTATATCTCTTGCCAGACTCTCTTACTTTTCAACAAGTGATCTTATCTATAGATAGCAACAAAGAAACAACCACTTATGAAGATGCCTTGAAACATAATAATGAATGAAGAAAACATTTATCTTGATAAAAGAACACATAGACCATTACCTCTTTTACCAACAAATAAAATTACTACCAATTACAAATGAGTATATAAGGTGAAATATAAGTACATGCATCTATTGATAGATACAAGGGTTGTCTTGTTGCGAAAGGAAATACATAATTAGAAGGAATATATTTTATTGATAATTTTTCTCCAATTGCAAAGTTAACAACTATCAAGCTTCTTTTATCCTTAGCTACAATATATAAATGTCATTTAAAACAACTTGATGTAAACAACGCCTTCCTTCATGGTGATCTGCATGAGAAAGTTTACATTAAGCATCCATCAGGTATGAAACACACAAAGAAAGACCAAGTATGTCACCTACACAAATCTCGTTAGACCTTAAACAAGCTAACAACCAATGGTATGCCAAACTCTCTAGTTTTCTATTTTTATATGGCTTTAAACAAGCTATTGCATATCACTCTTTATTTTTAAAGTTAACTGATTCCAGCTCAATAACTTTACTAGTATATGTAGATGACATTGCTAGTAATAACATCACATAAATAACCAACATCATTAAAATGCTCGATGAAGCCTTCAAAATAAAGATCTCAATAATCTAACATATTTTCTCGAGCTTGAGGTTGTAAGGACCAACAAAAGAATCCGTTTAATGCAACAAAAATATATCTTGAATCTTCTTAATACGATGACATGCTTGCTTTTGCACCTATTTCAACACCCATGAACTTCTCTAATCGTATTTCTTCCACTACTTCATAACTTCTTAGTGATCCCTCTTCTTATCAAAGACTTATTGGAAGCTTATCTACCTTACTAATATGCGGTATGATATTACTCATGTTGTCTATCATCTCAGCCAGTTTTTTCCTGCTCCAACCACAATACACCATCAAGCTCCTCTTTGGATCTTAAGATATCTTAGACAAACACCTGAAAAAGGTTTTTCTCTTACTGCAAACATTGATTTTCAATTCAATGTCTCTTCAGTGATTCTGATTAAGTCGTATGTCCTAACTCTCAAGGATCTACCACAAACTATATTATCTACATTGATTATTCTCTTATATCATGGCGCTAAAAGAAATAATCAATCATTTCTAGAAGCTCTTTAGAGGTAGAATATATTGGCATCAACCACATGTAAATTACAATGACTTAGCTACCTTATAAAGGATTTTGGTGTTCTTCATACTCAACTTGCTCTTCTCTATTGTGATAATCAATCATCCGTACAAATTGTTTCCCACCAAGTCTTTTATGAGTGTATTAAACACATTAAAATCGATTGTCACATTGTTTGGGAAACAAAACTTCATCATAGTTTAATTAAACTTCCCATTATGCATCAATTTGCAACATGTGTATATTTTAACCAAAACTTTGCGACCGTCCACCTTTCATTCGTTTTAAATACTCAACATCTACTCCCAATTTGAAGAGATTCTTGAAAACTTAAATAAACTTTTCAACAAATACTCGTTAAATGGTTCGAGTACTTCATTTGATGCTCTCAAGTTGATTGTCTCTATGTTGCTTCATCTGATGGGTATGATGCTTTGTCTAATGTTATTTTATTTTTCATCTGAGTCTGGTTTTCAATTTTGTTCTTTCCATCTTATATATAAGTCAATGTCTATCTATAACACAATATATTAATCAATCAAATTACTTTCTTAGTTTTTTTTTTTTTTTTTTTTTTCCATTCCCTTTTTTTTTTTTTTTTTTTTTTTTTTTTTTTTTTTTTTTTTTTTTTTTTTTTTTTTTTATTTTTTTTTTTTTTTATTTTTTTTTTTTTTTTTTTTTTTTTTTTTTTTTTTTTTTTTTTTCTTTTTTTTTTTTTTTTTTTTTTTTTTTCCTTTTTCTTTCATTTTTTTTTTTTTTTTTCTATATGATTTCTATAGTAC
>Ga0099825_1006977_pt1 | contig 13897 bp, 8 predicted proteins | sample SiratroredBW_FD_76838 | JGI IMG/M metagenome (GOLD analysis project Ga0099825, IMG submission 76838) | Root nodule microbial communities of legume samples collected from California, USA - Siratro red BW | ecosystem: Host-associated > Plants > Roots > Nodule | place: USA: California | collected... | reverse complement strand
AAGTATTTTAAAAGGTACTTTCATATTAATTCTTTCAAGAACAATTGATATGAATTTTACTCCATAAATCCTTTGCTTACACACAAATATGTCAAATGACCTGAATTTTACTCTATAAATTCTTTGTTTACACACAAATACTCAAATGACTTATAAATATTCTTTATGCTTTCACATTTAACTTGATACCTCTTGTGAAACAACTCAATTATTTCTTTATTTCAATATTGTAACCGCCACATAAAATGAGTGGGAAATTAGCAAAGGTCTAATAATAGTTTCTATATAGTTTATATAGTTTACAAAGGGGAAGATACACATAATTATACAAAACATACATGACAAGGTCCATCCTTTCAAAATTAGTTTTGACAAATAATGAAAACATTTATGAATCCTCTAAAAAAATAAAATATATTCTACATGAAAAATTATAACAAAGAGTGACGATTCAACTCAATTATAATTTAAACTCTTCATTGAGTTTATAAACCTGAATTATCTCATCATAAATTCCATCCTTACTGTTTTTCCTAATTATATATACACACCGTGTACTTTTTTTTTTCCCTATCTTAAGTTTGAAGTCACAAATCATGGTTGATTTTGAGATATTCTTAACAATCTCTATGAAAGAATAATCGCTTGCCTCATTTTATTTATTATAATAATCAGTTTATATATAATAAATAACAAATTCAAGAGTATAATTAGACTATAATCAAACAAATTAATCAGACTATAATCTGAACCTAATTAGGCTCTAATTAGATATACTAATTAGGCTAACAGAAATATATATTTAATGATAATAATCTGCGCAATCTTACACATATATGTATCACATATATCCTAACACACCCCTGTAGTCTAAGCGAGGGGTCACCAAATGCTTAGAGACAGTTGCTTCTTACATAATACAAATTGCTTCCTGCACTTAACAAATTCTTAATATACCAATATTCTTATCATTTTTACTATTAAATTTATTTATTAAATAATTTTTTTTCTCTCTCACACACAATTGAACCACCCACTAGATAAGTAAAAGTTAACTTTTCTCTTTCTCTTATATTTATATATATATATATATATATATATATATATATATATATATATATATATATATATATATATATATATATATTAAAGGAGGCACCTTTAAATTTTAAATTAAAAAATTTAAATTTTAAATTAGTAAAGTAAGATTTTTACTTTTTGTTCTATTTTTTCGGTAGTTTCTCTCTATCTTCTTCATCCTATTATTTGTTGTAGCTTTATGGATATTAAGAAGAAACTAAAATTGAGTCATAATAAAAAAAATAAATCATAGTACACTATAAAAAGTGTCGTGAATAGATAAGGGTAAAAAATTGCAAAATGTTTAAAATTCACGATTTCATATAAGAATGATGCAGGAAAATAACAAAAATCATAAACATTTTTTATTGTAAAAGAAATAATATATAAAAGAAGATGAAGAATAATAATTTATAAATGCGAAGAATAATTTCAGTACAAATCTTTATTTTTTCAATCAATTGCATATTAATTGTTATTTTATTTTTTATTAGTTTGTTAAAATTAGATATTTTATTGTTGGGATATTTACAATTTGAGATAGAATAGTAATAGGATTAATTTTAAATATTCAGTTGAACACATTGTTTTCAAATATTTAATTTTATGATAACAAATTTAGTGTGTTAAAAAAATATATAGATATTTATTAATATTTATAAGATTGTATTTATTGTTTATCAAGATAATTTTTTATTATTTATCAAGACTGTCTGTTAATATTCTATTCAAAATTGTACAAAATATTATAAAATACAAAGTTATATTTTCAATATGTCTTTTAATTCTTATATTATCATTTTAGATTGTTTTAGTTTTTATATTATAGATTTGTAGAAATAAAAAAAATTAAATAAGGAATTCTTTAATATATTTAAACATAGAAAAAATTGTATAATAAAAAGAGTAGATGATGTGAGGAAACAAAGAAACCTTTCAATTAAGTATGTTAATATCTCTCTTTCTCTCTGTCATATATACTGTATATATTTGTTTTATAGGGTATGATATATATATATATATATATATATATATTTGTCAATAATAATTAGTTTTGGTAGAATCATAAAAGGAATTAAATAGAATAGTTTTCAAAGTATTGAGATTTTACTTTTTATTGAGTACACCTATAAGAAGAGGAGTTACTTAGCATCTTCCAACTACTATAAAAATAGGCCTAAAGAATTAAGAAGTACATAGTAGTTGTTTCAAGACACAAGAGAAAGAATGTCATAATAGTTTACAAAAAGGTAGCCAGAAGAAAAAACCTTGATAGAGAGAGTACGTGTCATGGAGATACGAGGTTGAAAATAGCAGTTCAACAAATATGCTTTTGCATGTGTTTTAGTGGCTTTCATGATAACCATTATATTTGGATATTGTAATATTCAATTTACTAGTTTCTTCTCTATGCAAAACAACATACTGATCTTTTGAAGTTAGTGTTCATTAATTATGTGTAACATTCTTGTTGTATTGTTTAAAAGCACTTGATAAATTCATATTATGTGACATTATTTGGATATGTGACATCTCTCTTTCTCTATGTCATATCTATGATATATATTTATTTTAAATTTAATGATATACACACACACACACATATATATATATATATATATATATATATATATATATATTGTCAATAATAATTAGTTTTAGTAGAATCATAAAAGGAATTAAATATAATAGTTTTAAAAGTATGAGAGTTTACTTTTTGTTGAGTACATATATCATTCTCATTATTTTGAGATTTGAAATGATTCCAATATTAATAGGATGTTGTAATGTTTTAAATTTGCAGGTCAATGTTACACGATTTTACATAACTTGGCATACATGTGGATTTCACTTCTCTCGAAGGGTTGTTTTTTTTTTCTAATCCATTTTCTATTTTAGTTATGACTTATGGAAAGATCATGGATGTAGAATTTTTAACTGGCATGTCAGATAAGCTTGACATGTGTGAGATAGATGATTTTTGATATGGTGCAATCAATCTCTTTTGATGTATTAGATAATGAATATAGACCACATGATTGTAATGATGCATTCACGATAGATAAGGTAAAGGCGATTGACACAAACGTGTATAGATAGTGTGAATATGTTTTTGTAGGTATTTGATTCTCAGGATGACCTCTTAAAGTGGACTAGAAAGGTTGCATATGACTTAGGTTTTGTGATTGTTATATTAAGGTCAAACACATGGAATGGTAAACCAGGAAGGCAAACATATGTATTATTAGGTTGTGAGAGAGGAGGTAAATACAGACGATATAAAAAGGACTTGGAGGTTAGTAAAAGTGGAACTAGGAAATGTGACTGTCCTTTTAGATTGCAAGGAGAACCAGTCAAAGGTGGTGAATGATGGATTGTAAAGTTACTTTGTGCCTCTCATAATCACGACTTGGCAGATATGTTGGTAGGTCATTCATATGCTGGTAGGTTAACACATGATGAGAAGTTTATGTGCGAAAGATTTTCAACCTCAAGAGTCATGATTGTCATATTCAATGGAACAATTACTACCTATAGTCATACATAATGTTTTACCAAACAATGTCATTGAAGTGGTAGTAGAACTATGTTCATTTTTTCGACAATTATGTGTGAAAACTTTAAGTCAATCCGACCTTGATAAACTTGAGTCTCGCATGATTTTGTCACTTCGAAATATTATTTAATCCTATATCTTTTACAACCATGGTTCATTTAACATATCATTTGACTGGTGAGGCAAAACTTGGAGGTCTTATACATTATCATTGGATGCATCCCATTGAAAGGTAAATATTTCTGTCACACTTTGTAATTTGTTTAAGTATAATGTTTGATTAGCTTAATTGAAAAGTCATGTTTTAGGTATTTAGGACACTTAAAATCATATGTTCGAAACAAGGCACAACCTAAAGGTTCTATTGCTGAAGGATACCTAGCTAGGGAGGTTATCTCCTTTAGCTCTCAGTATATGGAAGGGGTAGAAACAAGAATGAATAGACCTTCACGTGTGGATGATTCTCCTAATTCTCCTAATGCAGATATTACTCAATTGAGTACTTTATTTCCACCAATTGGTAGGGTAGTAAGTGTCTTGTCAACTTTTGAGATGTCAACCATGGAGAGAACTCAAACACATCGATATGTGTTATTTAATTGTCCTGAGGTTAAGTCGTACATTGAGTAAGTATTATTTAATTGTACTAAATTCAACCCTTACATTTTCATGGAACTCATTATTAATATGTTGAAATCGAATATTGTTTAGGAAATTTAAACATCACTTGTGAAGGAGGTATAGACGGAGAAGAATTTCAACTACGGAGATAGAAAAAGTTGTTAATAAAGACTTCATAAATTGGTTTCCTCAAATGATAGGTAGAATATGATTTTAGAAATCTCAAATGCTATATTTGGATGATATGTTGACACATTTAATCAATATTTTTGTAGATTAATAACCCATACATATCAAATACAGTTCCAAATGCTCTTAAGTATCTAGTATCTAACTCAAGGTCCAACACCACATGCGAGAGGATTTTTTGCATTCAATGTAAATGGATTCAAATTTAGAACTGAACTTCGAGAACATGGGTTAAAAACCCAAAACAGTGGAGTTTTCTTAACTTTATCAACATCATGTGTTGCAAGTAGTGCAATCAAAACATCAGGAAAATAGATTTGGCGTATTATGGAAAATTGAAAGATATAATTAAGCTTAATTACTATGGTCATTTTAAAGTTACATTGTTCAAATGTAAATGGGTTGACACCACAAGGGATAAAGGGTTTAGAAAGGATCTTTGGGGTTTCACCTGTATTAATTTTTCAAGATTAATTCACATAGGAGATTGTGAGGAGCATGATCCATACATTGAAGCTTCACAAGATGAAATGGTATATTATGTGAATGATGAGGTTAATAAGGACTGGACAATTGTTGTCCATTTGAAACCACGAGACTTGTATGACATGGGAAAAGAAGATACTGAACTTTTTGAAGTTAAACCGTGTCCACAACAAGACTTAAATAAGGTTTTCAATGACTCTGATCAATTGCCACTGTTTAGGGACAATGAAGATGATAGACTTATTAAATGAGAATGATGCACTTCATGAAAATGATTCAATGTCTAGGTAATAACAATACAGAGAGGTCCAACTACATTGTTTATAGAAATTTTCACTACTAGAAAAATCACTTATAGTAACCCAAAAATTTGTCACTAAATGACCAAAATCGGTTACTCATTAAAACAGTGACCGATTTAGTAACCAAACACGTCAATCAATATTTTCTTGGTCGCTAATGTATAGTGACCAAATCAGTAACCAATTTTAAAAATTAGCGAATATTACTTTTATTATAAAAAAATTATTATTTTTACATCTATTATTCCTATTATTATTTATATTGTTTTTATTTATAATTTTATTATTTTTATTACCTACCATTAATCATTTCAATGATGTTTTGGATAAAGTGCACCAAAAGAGACTTGAACCTAGGACCTCTCACGAGCTTGAGAAAACACAATCATCACACCAAAGCAACTTTTCTATCATTTTATGATTATTATTATACTTATTATTACAATTAAAATTACTATTATTTATAATATTATAACTATAAATATTATTATTATTCTCATTATTATTATTATCATTATTTTTATTATTCTTATTCTTATTATTATTATAATTATTACTATTATTATTATTACTATTACGATTATTATTATTATTATTGTTGTTGTTGTTGTTATTATTATTATTATGAATCACAATCTTCTGAATATGCACCAACACAATCTGCACAACAATAATCCTCTGCATCTGTTGAACCACAATCACAAACCTTCCGATCTGCACCACTAACTTTTGATTCTGAACCTGAAAGAGTGCAACCAAAAAGAGGAAAGCAGTCAAATCACTATTGGTTTGTTGATGCAAGAGGTAAAAACATGTACTTATTTTTTCAGTTTTTCTAATGACAACAATTATTTCTCTATTTTTTCAAATGACACCAATTGTTTCTCTGTTTTCAGATGAGGAGGAGTTACTAAAAAATTGAAGGTCAAGGTTAGGGATGCTCATAACTTGCCTAATGTAATTAAGGGTGGTGGTCAACTATGATGATAAGTACCAACCAATTGGAGAAGCATCCGGTTTACTTGCAGGAGTTTGTGGACAGCTAGCTACAAATAATATTTTGTTTCCCATCAGTTTTGAAAGATGGTCAGATATTCTAGGTGCTTACAAAGATAGAGTGCACTAAAGGTAAAAAAAAGTCATATACTATATAGTTTTATTTAATTTAGTCAATACATGTGGACTAACTTCTCTTTTATTCGAAGTCTCAATTTTGTTTCAAGCTAAATGAAGATTTGGCCAAAAGAGATGTTATATTTAGAATTGGAAAACTGTGGAGGGAGTACAGATGCAAGCTTTGGAATGAATTTTATGACCCTTTACTAACCAGAAATGATCTTATCAAGAATGTTCCAGAAGGCCTTAAAATGGAACAATGGGTTGTGTTTGCTGATTATCGTCTCAGGCCTTCCATAGTGGTACATGCTCACTCTTGATAAGTCTGATTTTAAATTTTTATTGCACTAATTTCATTTTTATTTTCATTTTGTAGACCCTGTGTAATAGAAATAGAGATATATGGAAGAGACAAATTATGATATGACCGCAATTTCAAATTATAATGAAAAAGGATTCACAGTATATAGATGGTATATTTTGGCAATATCAGAAACTGAAATTCACAAAAGATCCATAAGCTGGAGGGTCACGCAGGGATTAATAGAAAAAGAATAACCATCTGCAACAGAGTTAAGGATAAATGAGAAGAAGAATAAGAACAGTTATGGAAAGAGAAGAATAGTCCAAGGAAGAAGAGGCTCACAATTCATTCTCTACCCATTCTAGCTGTCCTTGCTTGCTAAATCTCCTTCATTCTGTTACTCTAGACTGTTCCAATCTTGTCCCTGTTTTCTCTCATGTATCTAGGCCCACTCTTTTTCTTTATTTTCATTGCACTGTTATTAAATTATTCCTCACATTAGTGGTGCTATGTCTTTATCAATAAGAAGGGATAATTTGGTATATTTGTACTTTCACTTTTGAATTTCAAATTTCAATATATACTATAATCTGATTTATGAATTTGGTGCTACGTCTTTATGAAGAAGAAGGGATAATTTCTATATTTGTACTTTGACTTTCACATTTGGTATTTCAATTTTCTTATATCATCTTTGTTGGAACATATAGAAAATTGAGACTCGTAGGAATATTCGGGGAGTTGAAATGTAGAAGATCACACATAAGAGAAAAAATGGCACATATGTCAATGATGAAGCTTTAGAGATTGGGGTAAAATGACACCTCTCTTGAATTGTTTTAAATGTTGTTTCGTTGATTTAATTACATATGAATGTTGTTTAGTTGTTGTTTAAGTGCTTAAGGATAATATGTTGCATATGTTGTTTTTGCAATAAAAAATTGATGAGTTAATGTTGAAAAATCCATAAATTGCATCAGATATATCTCCAAATGATCTAGTTGGTGTCATATTTGGTAAAGAGTATCCAGGTTGGGTTAGAGGACTATCATTTGGAGCTTTTTCTGCTCTTGTTTTTAAGAAAAATACAACAAGATTAAGTGGTATGGACTATGCTTCCTCAAGTGCACCTTTACTAGAAGTTAAGGATAAGGTAGTAAAGATGGAAACTGAGCTTGCAACTTTGAAGGAACAAATGAATTCCTTGCTTGCCTACATTGCTACAAGATCAAATAATCCTAACATTTTGCTGCCATGGCACCTGGTTTGGTAAGTGCCTCAAATACATTATGTTATAGTATTAATGCATACATTCTGTTGTAGTATTTAACTTTCTTTTCTTTATTTCAGGCATTGGATGTTGCAAGTGGTGCTCTATCCCTAAATCACATTATAGGATCAAGTGAGGCACCAAGACAGATTAAATATGTTGTTGTTTTTGTAGTAGCTCACAAGTCAATTGGATTTGAACAATTTACAAATTTGTAATAATATTAGTCTATTAGCACTTAAATATGCATCAACAATTTTAAGATAAATTAGTATGTGTTGGAACAAAATATTTTGTCAAATGTGTTGGAAGAGAATATTTGTTGCACTATTAAATGATAGTTTGTTATTATAAAATTTATGTTATTTTACTCTTGTTTTAATATACTGGATAATTATGTGTATGTAACATATATAATTATGAAAACTGGTTAATTATGAAATGTTAGATATAGTTATAAAATGTTGGATATATTTTATTTATTTAATGTTATAATTACAACAGTTTGAACTAACGTATTATAATTCATAATTTATTATAATATGGTCATGACAAACATCACATTAAAACATTCATAATGGCATTCACACGTACCATCTTTTTTTTTGTCAATAAAAACAATTATGACAATTTCAATTAACATTATTTATGTGTAGACGCCGCTTTACAAAAGTTATTATATGACGGATGTTACAGTGGTTCACCCAAAAATGTCATTGTATATTTTGTGATGCCCAGATATATGGTGGTACGCGGAAACGTCACACACGTATAAAGTGACATTTGTAATCGACATTGTATACAAAAAAAATGTCACCGCATACCATTAGATTCTAAATTAGTCTCTATAAGTAGCTAAAACCTAGGTAGCTAATGTTAGATACCAATTATACTGACTTAATTGGTCACTAAATAAAATTATTACTTTTATTTTGTAATTATTTAACAACCAAAACCTAATTTAATGATTATTTTATACACAATTAACAACTATTTTATTTAATAGCTAAAAATTAATCTCTAAATAGTTTTATTCTTGTAATGTAATTTACATCATAAGTTTAACTGAACCTTTGCTCATAAGCTGAAAACCGACAAGGGGGCTCCATTAACATGATATTACAACATATAAAATATATTAGGAACTTTTATGGCTATAATTTTTTTTTCATTTTTTAATTTTTTATTAATGAGCTAATTGTCCCGTAAGTTAGCAATTATGTGGAACAGACTAGATAAAATAGTATGCAACTTTTATGCAAATCAGTCCACAAGACTATTTTTTGGCAGGTCAAATCATTCGCATATAAACAGAAAAAAAAAAGAAAAGAAAACTAAAAATTGATTATATATTTTAAACTTGGAAACAGTCGAACATTATCATTAAGTATCCAGTATTTCCACACCATTGTACTTTGTTTAGAATACCTCTTGAAAAGATTTTCTTTTTAGAAGACAATACAAGTACAATGAGCATGGTTTTTATTGTTGTGAACTACTGAAAACTTCTTTTTTAAGTCGACCCTAGTGATTGAATTTAACTACTTATCTGATCTCAAAATTGCTATATTTAATTTCGTTTGCCATATGAATATTATTGAAAAATATAAAAGTGATGCTTTTGTCTGTTCATATTAAGTTTGCTATTTCATTTATTTATAACATTCTATAACAATCGTACGTCTCCCCGTTGTAGTTAGGAACATTTAGTATCACACTTGTATATGACGCGCATTTACATTCATCTATTTTCTTATACATCAAATATCTTTGTACTAAGTGCTACAACACAAAATCAACGCAATAGTTGCTGTATCCAAAGAGAGTAACAAGTAAAATTAGGGTTTGGTTAGCCACAAGTACAGTGCTTTTGGACTAAAGTACTTTAAAAGCTTCCTGTTGGGTAACATGAAAATGTAAGTGTACAACTACCAGCTCAAAAAACATAAAGTGGTAGGAAAAGGGGTACGCAAACCCTATTATGAGATTTTTTTTTTTTTCTTAGGGGTTTGGTGGGGTAACCTATCTTTAGAGTCTAACCAAAAATTCGGATCATATTGTTTAGTTTGTTGACTGGTAATTAACCAAATTAAGACCAATCAATGATTGGTTGGCTACATTACTGTATACATGAGTGTTTTGTGATTCATATATAACTGGATAAATGAAAAGTGAAAGAGATAAAAAAACTTAGAAACCTATATGTGATGTAATAATTTATGATGGGTTAATTAGTACGAAATTTCACTACAAAATAATTAAAAAAAGCTCAGTTAATAATATCAAAGTACTGCAGTGAAGAGGAACTGGTAGCACCATGCTTGTGGGTATGTCAAAACTCAAAAGAAAATGCAGTATTACATGCATGACAAAATTAGATCCTACAAAATTAAATTCAGTACGCAACAGTATATTCATTTATATTACTTTCTAATGCATCAACATTGAATGACATGAAAAATTAAGGAGGTCAAAGATGGGAGTTAAGGAAGACAACTAAGGGGTGTGGTGTCAGTCTGAACAATCAATGAAACTGAATAGTCAAGTTAACAAAGAGTGGGAAACTCTATTCAAAGATAATTCTAGTAATTTTTATTTTTTTTCATTCATGCTATTTTATCAAATTTTCCTTTTTTCAGTACTAACACCAAATAGTAAAATATCCTAAGCATAAACACAAAAAGAACCAACGAATTTGGTTTCACTAAACTAAAAATTTAAGCCCCAAATTTAATTAAATGTGCAATAATGTGAACCCTCTTCTAGAAAAAATGTGGAAGTGAAAAGAAAGGAAAGTAAATGAGCCCATTGAGCCCAATTCACCTGAAACGAAAGTACCATAGATCGAAGCACCATGAAGGTAAAAACCGAAGAAAAGAATTACTAAAGTAAAACAAGAAAAGAAAAGAAAAGAGAATGAATGGAGTCCGTGGGGCAACAGTCCATTGGTGGTGGTACCTTGATTGGTCATTTGTGAGAGGTTTTGTGTGTTTGTCTGTTTTAACTTACACTATAGAGAAGCATGAGGAAAGGACTAACAAAGCACCATAGGCATTAATTGGTAAAAATAAATATAATAGATGAATACATATAACAACAATAATCATACAACTTGATATAGCACTGCCTCACTAGCTAGTAAATAATGAATCATCATCAAGCATTGAAAACCTTGGAAAGAGCTTGCAACACATTGAGTTGGATCCTCAATTGCAAGATGTGCTCCGCCGTCTTCAGGAAAAGCCGGTCGGGGTTCATTCCGGCGCCACCGGGAACCAGCCGCTGCAGCTTCTTCATCCTCCTCTCCACACCCTCTTGCCTCCTCTTCCTCCTCTTCCCCCACTTCACCTTTGTCATGTCCTTGCAACCCATTAACCACAATTTTTGTGTCCCAAAAGGAAGAAAATACTGATAAATATGATAGATTTGCCTAAATGAGAGAAGAGGAAGAAAGGAAAGAAGAAAACAATGATGGGAGTGGAAGAGCATGGCGTGGAATGAGCAATGGGGGAGGGCTTTAAATGAATGGAGAAAAAGGCAAAGTTCAAGAAACGGGCCATGAGAGCCGAGCCGATTTTGAACCGGCTACCACGCGAAACAAAACATTATTATTATTATTGATATTATTATTATTATTCACTATACATACTATATTATTAATATGAAATAATCTCCGTTATTTATCGGTTGTAGGTTATGTGTATTATGCGTGTGGATTTTGGAGGGAGACTTGGTTTCAGTTTGGCGTGTTATGGGCCGGTGGGCCAGGCCCACGTTTGGCGTGGAGCGGCCCACGCACGTGTCTGTCAGTGGCTGGCGCCAGCCAGATTTATGAACGGCTTGCGTTGCATACACGTGTCCTAGTAATCCTCGAATCCCGACAGTTGTTCGCTCCTGTCACGGGATCGGATCGGTTGCGTCATGCCTCATCGTAAATCCGAGTGTGAGTCAGCAAATCGTGCGGCTAACGATGGTCCTGCAATGGACCCCACGCGTGAAATTCGGTTTCCCACGTGCGGCCTCACATGGCCTTGTTCTTTCTCGTGTGGTGGTGAGGTCCAACCAAATTCCAGAACACTTCTCTTCACCAGAGACTCACTCGCCTTGCCTTCCCAGCACCCACCATCATTCCTCTTTTCATTTCTTCTACTTTCTTCTTTTCTTCTAAAGGTAATCAAATAATATTAACATCCAAGTGATTCAAAATTTAGTGTTTATTGTACAAATTAATCTCTTTAACTAAGGTTTTATGTTTACATTTTCTGAAAGAAAAAATAAATAAAAACTTTATATGTGTTTCTTTAACAAACTATCTCAGTTTATTTTATTAGTCTAAATATTTGAAAGTAAATGTTTTTTTTTTCTTGACTAGTAACATTTTATTACTTAGAAACATTTAGAACAACAAAGGAAGATTCAAAATTTAAAATCCATGGATGATGTAATAGGTCATGGTCCACTCAAACAAATTGGGAAAGGTTTTGATCTATAATGTTTGGTTGCGTAATATTGTATGCTCTCAAACTATAAATAGTTATATAAATTTTCGTTATTTAATTAAATGAGTCATACCTTTTTAACACATTTTCTGTTTGGTTCTTTAATAATTAAGTTGGTGTATAGAAATACCTTTTATATTAGAGGTCTAAACAACAATTCATTTATTTTGTGTTATCAGAGAACATATAGTTGTTAAACTTAAAAAAAACTCCTAATTAGTTTAATTGAATAGCATCATATGTTGGCTGGCTAAGTTTAAAAAAAATATATATTTAAAACGTTAGTTTGGTTAAAATATGTAGCAGAGAGAGAGAGAGAGAGAGAGAGAAAATATATTATCAGTGGGTCTCTCTCCATTCCCTATCTCGATATCTATCATTGCTAGTGGGTTACACGAAACCATGTGTGATACAACTTAGATAGAATATTAAGAAATGAAATGGTTGTATATTAAAATATGAAAAAAATAGGTATTGTTATTATGTCTTTGTTTTTAATATACAGATACATTTCTTTAATGTTATGGCACCCCGTTATTATTTTAACTTTTTTCTAATTCCAGAAAGACCACATTGGATTTAGTTGCCTCTACTTTACGTCTCTCGAATTGATTAATTAATGGGACCAAACTAGCCTGGCTTCATAATTATGAACGATTTTTAGCTACATTTTTTTGTGATAATCTAATTAATATTTAATACAATTAATTAGGCCTTGCAGAATCCATTTATCATTCCCTTTTCCTTTTCGGATAACCAACAATTAGGTATACAAAAACTCTAGCATAACATGTTATTAGGACAGAAATCCGAATAAAATTTTAAAACCTCCATTTGTTGGAAATTAGGTGGAAAATGCTTTTTTATTTAAAAAAAAACTAAAATAAAAGTAAGCAGTTATATATATACATGAACAGGACTCAAAGCACTGGTCACCTACAAGACATGTAATAATAAAATCACCATGTTTAGGTTGTTGAGACTTTTCCAGTAAATATATTAATTATAGCCTTCAAGAATGTTTTCAAATATTGACTTTCCTAATGCTATGAAATTAACTTTTTTTAAGTAAATTACACCTATATGAGTACATCACATCCAATTGCCTTATTTTTGTTGGATCAGTTCATGTGTGAGTTATGAATCATGGGTATTGAAATTTATATGCTAGACATGTCTATGATTGAGTTAACAATTTGTGTGTCCAAGATAGTGAATGAGTTAGTAACTTTTCATTAAAATTGCCTTAGCACACGCTTTAAAGTTATAGTTATCTCTCTTATTTACTTATCATATATTTATTTATAAGCGTTACTTGTTTTTACTTCACCCTATTTAATCTAGCATCTAGCCGTCTATATACTATTTTTGGTGAAATTTTACTTTTATATATATATATATATATATATATATATATATATATATATATATATATATATATATATATATATATATATATATATTCTTTTTTTT
>Ga0099825_1006974_pt1:0-12500 | contig 13902 bp, 8 predicted proteins | sample SiratroredBW_FD_76838 | JGI IMG/M metagenome (GOLD analysis project Ga0099825, IMG submission 76838) | Root nodule microbial communities of legume samples collected from California, USA - Siratro red BW | ecosystem: Host-associated > Plants > Roots > Nodule | place: USA: California... | reverse complement strand
TACTTGAGTTTTGTTATCATCAAAACTTTATCAGGTGATTTGATCATCTCAAGGGACTTTGGACCGTCTAATATTCAACATGTTTTTTATTATCTAGAAAAATCAATTTTCTTCTTAGTCCAGCCACATTACAAATCAATAAAAGTGCTCGTGACGTTGCATGATTTAAAAAAAAAATTGGCTATTAAAATGAAAAACAAAGTTTAATTGTGTGGAATTAGTGGTACGTGAGAGAAAAAAATCTCATCATGAGACACTATAGTGCTTGAGTGAAACGCTTACTTCGGTGAGGAATAATATCTTTGGTTGCTCACTGATAATAAATTGCCATCTGTGTTGAAAGTTGTGTGCATTTTCTGTTACAATTACATTTGAGTACCATTGTTGAGATTTTATGATGTATAATTGTTCATTCATGAGAAGCATATTTGATTGATTCCTTAGGTGATTGGGAAATTTGTTCTTAATTGTTGTATAAGTGTTGAGTAATCGTTCATCTTAGCCAAGTTACCTTTGCTTGAGGACAAACAAGGTTCTAAGTTTGGGAGAATTTGATAGAGTTAAATTATATGATATATTTTGGGCTTATTTTCATAATGAAATCAATTCTTTCTAAGCTTGGAACTTGCTAAATTTCATATTTCTATAAATAATTTGTTACTTGAGTTTTTCATCAATTTGATCAAATAAATGTATAGGAAGCAATTGGGTCAGGAAGAGCAAGATCAAAATCCGTAAAGAGCAAATAAAGGCTCAACAAAGCTGAGTTAGGTACCACTGGACGAGGAACCACTAGGCTGGGTCCCACTTATGACTCGGGCTCAAGATGTTGGAAATTGTAACAAAATTCAATTATGCTCAGCACCACTTTGTTAGGCCGAACGTGAGCGTCGAAAAATAGATTCTATTTAAGAAACCTTTTGCATTAATGAAAACATTTTAGGCTGAGTTCAAGAGGGGGGTGAATTGAACTTTTAAAGATTTTTATTCAATTTTAGACCTTTGAAAATAGTTTTCACAATTTGAAAAACTTTAATGAATCTTGGTGCTAAAGATATAAGGTGCAGTAAAGAAATAAACTGATTCAAACCACAAATGAACCAATTTGTTTTACACGCAGATCCAAATTTTCAAACAGCACACACAGCAGATTCACTATCACACAACAACACCTTATGTAGATCAAGTTCACACAGTTTCAAAAGCAATATTACACTAAGAACTGAATCACACAAAATTCCAAATTTGAATGAGAGCAAAGAATAATAGAATTACAAAATACAAATTTGAAACACCTAACACAGCTCTATATTGATTTCAGTCAATATTAACAAATCTGATAAAGTTTCCTAACACCAACAATTAATACAGATTTGAGAATTATTCAGAATGCAGATTCAATTGTCCAGTTATACCAAGAATACAGAACCAGAACACAAATTTTGCAGTATTACAACAATTCAGACAGAGGTTCAATTCTTTAGAAAGTCACCGATCCAGCATCTTATATGTAATACAGAATTTAAAAAGAAACAATTTGTTAAGTAAGATTTCTTTGGCAACCACAACAGATTTATCAGAACCAACATCGAGTTCAAGTTATAAGGAACAATTCAATATCCAGTAGAGAACTTAAACCAGTTTTATCAAGATTACCAGAAATTAATTCAATCTTTCAATTAAACACAATGTGCAGTGCAAGAACAATATAGAATTGAAAGAGAAGGGTCACGAACAACATAACACAATCAATTATACTGGTTTACCCTTCCTCAAGGGCTATGTCCAGTCTCTTTTGCCCCTCAAGCAAAGAAAATTTAACTAACTTTAATCAATTGTTTACACACAAACAATTACACAATTCTTACTCCCCGTAAGAATCAAACACCCACTGAATTGAGCACCTACTCCCCGTAGTCCCCACTTAATACAGCAATCACACACAGGCTAAACCTATAGCCTACAACAATACACAGTTTCAACAGTTTCACAGATTTGCAACCAATTTACACAAATCTTAATACAGAAAGGGATCAAGCATGGTAAAGAAAAACTTCCTGATTGGCACGCAAAAAAGGCCTTTGCACAGTGTTGAAGAACTCCAATAGCACAAAATGGGTCAAACTTTACTCTTCAACAAAAAGCCTAAATTGATTTTCCTCAAGAACTCTCAATTTCACAAAAGTGTTTCTCACTGGTTTTTCTGCTATAATGATTCTCTATTTTCGTATCTGTGTTATGGCGCATTTTAGAAACCTCACTGTTTTTATAGAAGAAAAGGCGTCAATTCAATTTTTCAAAAAAATTGTTAATTCAGTTCTGCCAGGCATCGAATAACTCGATTTCATGAAAACGGGAATCGCTTTATTTGAGCCCAGTGCAGTATTTAAAAACCAGTTTAATCCAGAACTTGGCTAACTCTTTAGTTTAAAATTTTTAAACACTTTTAGACCATTGTGTTGTTGGACTTCTCCTTGACTATGCATAGGTTCTTTGCCAATCAAGCCTAAACCCACTCACACCAGACCAAGACCTAAACCACATCCAATTGCTTGCTTGCTTTGCCTTGTTGGACATATCTTCCATGGCTTCATCAAATCATTAGTCTTGTGAAAGTACTAACAATCTCCCCCTATTTGATGAAGACATTCCAGTGTGTGAGTGGTTTACAATTTGCAGCTGCATAAAAGAAACTCATGAAAATAATAGTCTGTCATAGAACTTGTAACACATAAAACCAGATCCTTTCATTCATAGTTGTTGTCAAAGCATGATAATACATGGATTCTCAATTTCAGCACAGACCAGCAATACAACATTACATCATTTGGAATGGTTAAGACAGAACTAGTTCAGCAGCAGCAGCAGGAATAAATCTTTATCAAAATGGTAAACCTAAACCTAGGTAAACCTATTCAAAATATTAGAAACCATTAACATGAACCCTAACATCAAACCAGCAAAAGTAGAATCAGCACAATAACCAGAACAAAACACACAACAGAACATTAGCAGGCCACACACACACTACATTTCTCCCCCTATGGATTCATCAAATGGGAGAAAATGCCTATGATATGCATGATTTACTCAATTGGCTCATTCCAAGCAGCCATTGTGGCCAATTTATCCAACACAACTTCGACCTGTTGCTCCAGATTCTCAAATTGAGTTATATTGATCTCTTGATTGTTCTTCTGCTCGGTAGAAATTGCGTCCAGCTTTTCCAAAATATCTTGTGCAATCTTTGTAAACTCTGAGTTATTGACAGTTTCCTCCGTAATATCATCTTCAATATCCATTGGCGTGTTGCCAGCAACTCCATCAGTAGCTCCCCCTTCAGCATTGTCTTCACCAGCATCAGCCCCAGGTGCTCCACTGTCAGCATTGTCTGGAGCACCAACACTAGCATCAATAGACTCTTCTGACTCCTCATCTTCCTCTGTTAGAAACCTCCATTGACCATTCACTTTTATCAGTCCCATTTTGTTGAAGTTGGTGGTATTCATCTCAAACGCCTATTTTACCAGTTCAATCAACTCTCCTTCGTCAGGTACTTTGAAGTACTGGATGAAGTTTGATATAAGTACCACATACGGGATTCTGTAATCCATTAGCCTCTTAGCCTTCTCCAACTGCATTTCAATCACAGATGGCCAGTTCACTTTTATCTGATTCATGATACAGTTCATCAAGATCAGATCTTCCTCATGTAGCACAGCATGATTGTGTCCCCGTGGAGTAAGAATTCACACGATAATGAATGCCAAAATCCTTGGATACAGAGCGAGACCACCAACCTGGAACCCTTTTCCAGCAGCCTGTGGGTTTCTCAAACAGCTTCTGTAGAAGGTGACTTTGTTGTATTCTTCAAGACCTTCAATAGTTCCCTTTCCCAGCTTCATTCTGTCGCACTTGAGACCAGTTATTGTCTCCCAGACTTCAGGAGTGATATCCATGATTACTCCTTTGACCCTTGACTCAAACCTGTCTCCCTTCACCTTAAGGTTGGTGAAGAAGACCTTCGTTAGGTCTGGATATATGTTGCCTGTCAGCCCGAGAAATTTCTCAAGCCTTTGAAATTCCAGCGACTCAGCAACATCCAGCAGCTCCTCTGATTTCAGTCAGTCCAGGCTCACATGCTTTGGAGTGTTGATCACTTTTTGGCTGACTATGGTCAGGTAGGAGTTGATACTAGCCTTTGTTCCTTTGCCACGAACGTTTGCAAACCATCCTTCAAGATGGCCCTGAGTGTCAATGTTCCTTCCAGCACTAGCAACTTCTTTGGTTCGCTTCCTCGGATTGCTTGGGGAGGCCATGGAAGAACTTTTGCAGATAAATGGGTTTGGAGCTTTGTGTTTTGAAGTATGCAAATGCAGAATGCTTATGCAAAATGACTATGTGCAACGTAACATTTATAGGCAAACACAACCATAGACAATCGGCACAATTAAACGACACAAATTCAAAAACCTTTGAATTAACTCTTGAACAATTTTCGATAAATGATAGCGTACCTGATACGTCAATGAGACAAGATGGTTTCATAATGGAAATTTGCAGAATATTAATCGATTCAGCTGCTGTTCATAGATATTACCTTTTAAATTTCCAATTGTATGAGGACAGGTGGCAATTTTGTGGCTCAATAAAGATACGCTAAGTGGGATTTGGAACAACGATTATGTATCTTTTGCTTATTACAGTCTGCTCTGCGGATTTGATTCTTCAAATCCTTACTCATTTATTTTGCTCAGGTTACGTGAGTTAATTGCACAAAAGACAAACCAGCAATTACGAAATTTCCACAGTGAATTCTGTTACCGTAATAAATTGATTCCGAAAACGTATAAACAGATTTGGGCGACAGTGAGCAAAAATATTATGCAGTTCTAACTTATGCAATATTTGAATAATCCAATATTCCTAATTCTGTTCTTAGGTAATTAAATTTGTCCTTAGCAAGTGGTTTAGTTAAAAAATCTGCTAATTGTTTTTCAGATTCAATGAATTTGATTTCACATATTCCATTACTCACTTGCTCTCTAATGAAATGATGCCTAATCTCAATATGCTTAGTTCTAGAATGATGCACTGGATGTTTAGTGAGATTTATGGCACTAGTGTTATCACAAAATAGGGGTACCTCTGTGACTTTAAGACCAAAGTTACTAAGTTGTTGTTTCAGCCAACAGATTTGAGCACAACAGCTCCCTATTGCAATGTACTTGGCCTCAGTAGTTGACAAAGCAACGCATGCTTGCTTCTTACTGTTCCACGAGATTAGACTTGCTCCAAGTAGATGGCATGTGCCACTTGTACTTTTTCTGTCCAATTTGCACCCAACAAAGTCTGAATATGAGTATCCTTTGAGATTAAGTGTTACTTCATTTAGATACCACAAGCCAACATTTGTGCCATTCTGTAATTGTTTGATCTGCAGTCCTAGGAAGTAATTCAACTCCCCCATCATGGACATTTCAAACTCCCCCTGCATATCTAATACAAATTCTTGACAAAGAAGTTCATTAGTTGATCCAAAAATGATATTATCGACATATACTTGAACTAAAATTATATCATTTTCAGAATTCTTAATAAAGAGAGTTTTGTCCACTTGACCTCTTTGATAATTCTTAGAGAGCAGAAAATTACTTAGTCTTTCATACCATTACCTAGGAGCTTGTTTAAGTCCATAGAGAGCCTTCTTAAGTTTGTAAACATGTCTAGGCAGTTTGTGGTCTTCAAATCCGGGTTGTTGAGTGACATATACTTCGCATTTATGAATCCATTTAAGAATGCACTCTTCACGTCCATTTGAAACAGTTTAAATCCACTAAGATAAGCATAGGCCAGCAACAGCCTCACAGCCTCAATTCTCGCAACTGGTGCATAGGTTTCATCACAGTCTATGCCTTCTTCTTGATTATATCCTTTGGCCACGAGTCTTGCTTTGTTCCTCACAATAATTCCCTGCTCATCCATTTTGTTTCTGAACACCCATTTTGTGCCTATCATATTCATTTCACTGGTCTTAGGAACCAAGCTTCACACATCATTTCTTGTAAATTGATTAAGCTCCTCTTGCATGGCACTAATCTAATTACTGTCACTCAAGGCTTCTTGAACTGACTTAGGCTCAATCTGTGACACAAACGCCATGTGTTCGCATAGTAGATTCAGTGAATTTCTGGTTGAGACGCCTTTGTGGATCTGTCCAATTACATTGTCCAAGGATAAATTTCTTAGAACTCTCCACTCTAGAGGTAAATTGATTTAACGATCGATTAAGTCAGTTTCCTTTTCTGCAGTCTTGTCTTCATCTTGTTCTACAGCAGTTCATTTAACTTTTGTATTCTTCCAGTTTCTTCATCATCTGCACTATTTTCAAGCTTATCCTGCATCTTTTGGTTAGTCTCATCAAAGGTAATATGCACAGTTTCCTCAATCAACATGCTTCTTTTGTTGTATGCTCTATATGCATGACTTTGTGATGAGTAACCTAAGAACATGCCTTCATCTGCATTTGAATCAAACTTACCTAGATTATCTTTACCATTATTCAAAATAAAGCACTTGCAGCCAAAAACTCTAAAGTGAGAAATATTTGATTTTCTTCCTTTGAAAAGCTCATAAGGGGTTTTCTTTAAAATAGGCCTTATCAAAACTCTGTTCAGCACATAGCATGCAGTGTTTATTGCATCTGCCCAAAAATATTTTGGAAGGTTTTATTCATTCAATAAAGTTCTAACAATCTCTTCCAAAGCTCTATTTTTCCTCTCCACAACCCCATTTTGCTGTGGAGTTCTTGAAGCTGAAAAATTATGCTAAATTCCAAACTTTTCAACAAACATTTCAAAGTTTTCATTTTGAAATTCTCTACCACTATCTGTTTTTATGGCAGCAATAGTGCAGTTTTTCTCATTTTGAATAATCTTTGCAAGTTTCTTAAAGGCATTGAATGCTTCATCCTTGGTTACTAAAAACAAAGTCCATGTATATCTAGAAAAGTCATCTACAACTACAAGACCATAATAATTTCCACCTATGCTCATGGTTCTGGAAGGTCCAAACAAGTCCATGTGAAGCATTTCCAAAGGTCTAGTAGTAGAAACAAACTGCATTTGTTTAAAAGAAGTTTTGGTTTGCTTTCCCTTTTGGCATGCTTCACATACTTTGTCCTTCTCAAACTTGAGTTTAGGCAAATCAATCACAAGTTCTTTAGATGCAACTCTATTGAAATGTTGCATGTGAATATGAGCAATACACCTATGCCACAACCATGTTTCATCACATTTATAATCAAGCAATTGATTTTAGAATTAATGCAAGTCAAGCATGTACACATTATTGACTCTTTTACCAACAAGGTGAGTTTCTCTTGAGTCTTTACTGGATATGAGGCAGATTTTTAATTGTTAAGCTTCCTTTGACTTTCATTCCTTTGTCACTGAGTTGACTTATGCTCAGCAGATTATGCTTTAATCCTTCAACCAAAAGCACATTTTGAATTGTTAAGCTTCCTTTGACTCCAATGTCACCACTGCCAATGATCTTTCCTTTGTTGTTGTCACCATAAGTAACATATCCTCCATGTTTTAGAGTTAAACCAGTGAGCAAGGATTCATCCCCTGTCATGTGTTTGGAGCAGCCACTGTCCAAATACCACAGCTTCTTGTTGGTTGCACCTTTGTCCTGCAAAACAAAATTATTTTATAAAAATTGGTTCCCTATTGGCTTTGGGTCCAGAACTGTTAATATTACCCTTAGGTATCCACTTCATACGACCAATTGGAACCTCATAAAGTCTAGCTCTACAACTTCTTATAGTATGACCTTTGTTTAAATAGTAGAAACAAGTTTGAAAACATGAGGTATGTTGGCTGCCAGTTTTGAAAAAACTGCTGAGTTTTTTGGTTTTCTTTTTAAACAAGGGTTTGAAACCAATTCCAGCTTTATCAAACACACAATTTTAGGAACCTAAAACAACATTTAAATTTGTCGTTCCCATGGCAAGTTTGGAAGAAGTTTTCACAAGAAATTTTACCTTAGCTTCCAGCACCTCACAGTTTTCACACTTGGCTGGTTTGCTAGACTCATTCTCATAGTCAAAAGATTGGTAAATCATATTTAAGTGTTCAAAATCAGTTTTGCCAATTTCCAGTTCTTCTTCCAATGAGCTGACTCTCTTTTCCAGCCAGTTGTTCAAACTTTTGAGTCTATTGTTTACCCCAGCCAACCTATTTGCTTCCTCATGCGTCTCATGAAATGCTTAAAGCAATGTGTTGTAATTTTTAGACATGGAAGAATTATTTGAGTCATCACTGCTTACCATTGACTCCTCTTTTCCCATTAGGCATAAATTGATTTCTTCTTCTTCCTTTAATGAGCAGCTCGTTGTTGAATCATTTTCATCCCAAGTTATGTATGCTCGTTTTCCTTTACTCCTCTTGCTGAATTTTTTCTTTTCAGCAGTCCTGTCTTTGTTATTCAAATTTGGACATTCAGCCTTGATGTGTCCCTACCTTCCACATCCAAAGCAAGTGAGGTTCGTAGAATGTAAATCAGTTTTCTTTGTGTACCTCTTAGTTTGTTGATTTTTCTCTTTTCCTCTCTTTCTTAGGAACTTGCTAAACTTCCTTGTGAGCATATTCAAAGTTTCAACGTCACTGTCACAGCTTGAATCTGCTTCACTATTTTTTGCAACTGCTGCAGTTTTGAGAGCTATGCTCCTAGCCTTCCTCTCTCCATTTTCCTACTCCTTGAGCCAGTTCATCTCAATCTCATGCTCCCTGAGTTTTCCAAATAGTGCAGTTGTGCTCAAAGTAGTAAGATCCCTTGACTCTGTAATTACAATGGCCTTGGGCTGCCAAGCTCTGTCCAGACACTTTAGCACTTTGATGTTGAGTTCCTCCTTGTCAAAAGTCTTGCCAAGTCCAATGAGGTGATTCACTATGTGTGTGAACCTTTTCTACACTTCTGCAATTGATTCTCCAACCTGCATGCGAAACAGTTCATATTCTTGAATTAACGCATGCTTCCTTGCCCTCTTGACATCACTTGTTTCTTCATGAATGAGTCACTTCTAGGACATCCCACATTTCTTTGGCTGAAGAGCACTGCGAAACCCTGAAAAACTCATCTACATTTAAGGCAGAGGTTACAATGTTCTTTGCTATGCAGTCAAACTGAGCTCTCTTGCTTTCTTCTGCACTCCACTCAGACCAAGGCTTGTCAACAGCAGTACCATCAATCATTTGCTTAGGAATAAAAGGGCCATTTATATCCCAAATACCTTTATCCAGAGATTCAATAAAAAAAGATTCTCATTCGGATTTTCTAAAATTGATAGTTAATACCACTGAACAAAGGAGGTCTATTAATAGTTTCCTTCTATTCATCTCTTACCATTTTTCTGTATTCCAAGTTTTGATATAAAAATCCTAAAAATATTTACTTAATTGAATTTTTACATAATATTTTAATTATGTATTATTTATTAGGTCTAAATTTATTATAATAGTTTAAATTGTTATGTTACACAAATATTTTAAAAAAGAATAATATTTATTACTTGTGAGACATGTGACCGGTGCACCTTACAAAAACACATTTAAAAATTGAATGAAGTTTTTTGAGAATTTGAATGTTTTCTTCTTTTTTTTATTTTATTTTAAAAAGTTTTCTTTAGTGGTGAATTTTCTTATCTATATCCTTTAATTCTTGAATTCAAGGTAACATGTTCTTTTTTTCCTTTTTTATCTCAATTCTTTTTTACTTTTATTTTTTATTTTTTCTTATTTTTATATTAAAACTAATATAAATCAAATGCGGTTCTCCATAGTGCTTATGCGCCAGTGTCACTGGATTTCTACGGAATTTTTCTTCAATTTTTTTTTTTAAATTGATCAAAATCCTTCTCAACCTCCTCCCATTCACATCAAGTTTGTTTTCATAATAAATAAATTAAAACAAAAATAATTAAATTTAACAAACAAAATAAAATTGATGTCACTTGAACCGGTTGTTAAGTGGTTTTTTCTGAGTAAAAGTTATCAATATTTCAAATTTTGAGTACTACATGCTAACAAAGATTTTATATCTCTAATAATTTTAGGATCAAGTTCCATTATGACGTAGCTCATGGAAAGTTGACACTCACTTAAAAGATATATACATCTAACTCTCAATCAGATAAGATTCCATTTCTTCAATTGTAAAATCTCTTTGACCAGTACGATATACCTAATTTGCATCCTGAGTGTTTTACATCAATTTTAGGACTTAGAAAACTACTTTTATATTAGTTTTTGTTTTCTAGAAAATGACTTTAAATCAATTGTTATTTTAATCAATAAAATAATACATTATACATCCATAACTGGAATAATTGGTTTAAAAAGAAAAATTCATCTTTTATATTAACTTTTAAAATAATAAATTTTGAATACTCTATAAATTTTTCTTTCAAATTAAATATTTAATAAATAAAAAATTCATTAATTTTTGTAGTTATTTTAAGTCAGTAAAATACTTTTAAATCTATCTTTTTTATAAGTTTAACAATTTAAATTTTCATATATTTTACATTAAATTCTAAGATAATCAATTTTGTTTTTGAGTACCCTAAATCTTTCAATCAATTAAAAAAATAATTTTTTTTAAATTATTTGTAGTTATTTTGACTTAAGTACTAAAGTTTGTTTGTTTCCTGACAGAGATAAATAGTAACAATAGTCAAGCACAGAAAACGCAACAATTGAGAAATAAAAAATTAATTAAAATCAAACGATAAAAAAAAAAATTAACGCTCTTCGCATAAAAAGCGAAATTAGGAAAGAAAGTTGTCGTAAATATAATAAAATATTTATTATGTAATAAATACATAGATTATGTAATAAATAATTTATTAAATAATAAATATTTTATTATATTTAGAGATATAACTATTATAATAAATATATATTATATTATATAATTAATTCTTATTATAAATTAATTAATATTTATATTTATATTATAATAAAAAATATAATTATTTATATAATATAACAATACTAATAAATACTGTTATTAAAATAATAATAAATTTATATAATTATAAATAATAATAATAGTAAAAATATTTGTAATAGTAATAATAATGAAAGAAGTAAAAAATATAATAATAACAAAAAATAATAATAAAATTATTAAATAATAATAATATTATTAACAATAATAATTTCGTCATACAAATCAGATCCTAATACACTTTAAAATACTTTTACATTTATCTTTTTATCCAATAATCTTTTATTATAAGAAATATATTTTCATCCTACCATAACTCATGATATCAATACATGTAATTAAATATATCTAGCACATTATTTTTAAACACTCTAGATAATAAAACATCTATCAACTTAATAATGCACATGAAGAATCTCAAATTTGAAGCAAAAATTTATTAAATATTCAAAACAAAAACAAATCATATATAATATATATAAACCTATATTAAATATGGACACTTCCGAAAATTCATTTTCTGAAATGTGTGTATCAAACGCTCTTCAAGAATTAAATTTTCTGCAGTAAAACAAAAGGAAAGATGTGACCTAAATATGGTGGAAAAAGCAATTTCCTCCTACCAAGTGGACCAGTACCAATAACTAAGTAAATTTCAAACAAATTACGAAATGCAATAACAAAATAGCTTGGAAAGCGTATTATATTGAAACAATAACGAATTATCTATCATGACTGAAACATGTTAGAATGCTTTGAGCTAAAAGCAGGTTCACCAACTTCCAATGGCTCAATCTAAAATGGGCTACCAAATACAGCAAAATTCATAATATACCCCAGTTATTTGAAGCAGGTGGGTAAAAACTGTGTCAGAAGATATAACTCTTCAAAGTTTCACTTGAAGTAATTGGTCAGCACAAAATGCTACAATAATGGGGCCTGCCAAATCACCAGCAGCACATCCTGAAGAAAAAGAAGACACGATGAAGCCTATTGAAGTGAAACAAAGAAGAATCAATTCAAGATTTATAAATTGATTTATTCAAAAGTTAATAGTAATTTGGAAGAAAAGTTTATTTCAATTGTCTTCTAATTTTCTTCTTTTCTTTAGGTACTTGTAGAAAAGTTTATCCACATAAGACCTTAAATTGCAAAACTGAAGTAACTCAACAATCTTACCAATCCACTGGCCCAGCGATGGACGAACAAGGGTTGCACCGATTCCTGCTCCTATGGAAGCAAAAATTAAAGATGAAGTGCATCTAACTGTAGTGATGAAAATCTTCTGTCCAAGAACTCCAACTTCATTGGTTTTATCAACATCATTATCCTTGTTCTGCACCTTGAATGCCGAGGAAAAGAATCTATATAAATCAATACCAACTTGGACAAGCCATGATGCTGCAACGCCAAGCATGTGTCCTGTACAAAACAAAAAAAAAAAAAAAAAAAAAAAAAAAAAAAAAAAAAAAAAAACTCCGGAAACC
>Ga0099825_1006969_pt1 | contig 13909 bp, 8 predicted proteins | sample SiratroredBW_FD_76838 | JGI IMG/M metagenome (GOLD analysis project Ga0099825, IMG submission 76838) | Root nodule microbial communities of legume samples collected from California, USA - Siratro red BW | ecosystem: Host-associated > Plants > Roots > Nodule | place: USA: California | collected... | reverse complement strand
TTTTTCTTTGTCTTCTTTTGCTTTGTGTTGTTAATTTCACAATAGTGTCACTCAAGGAGTTGTTAGGGCCTGATCGCGCGATCACAATAATCCATTTTCGCACAAACACTCTGAGCCATAGAAACGATTGAGATTAAAATCTGACGGCTGAAAACAGATCGCCGCAGTGGGTCCATGAAAACTTACGGTGCATTGACACGTCAATAATCATAAAATAGTTATTATAACTAACTAATATAAAAACGTCTTACCTAAAACAGATAAATAAGAAATAGTTGGTATTTCAATTTTCAAATTCTCATCAGATTAAGCTTCCATTTCTGACTTTTCATTTTAATTTTTAATAAAGCATTCCTTTCTTTCTTTTTTTTATTAAATAATACTGTGTTCTATATGTTATATGATAATAATAAAAAAAAAGAAATGTAATTTAATTTAATATAAATAATAAATAAGAGAAAGAAATTTTAGAAAGTGTGGAAATTGTTGTTGGGAAGAACTTGGTGATGATAGGCCCGTCTTTGTTGAATACTCTTAGTTGTTCTTTTTTGTTGGATATTTATATGGTTAAGGCTTCTCCTCCTTCATCTTCCTTTTGCTTCAAGGTTTTTGTATTGTATTGTAGTAAAACTAGAAAGAAAGAAAAGTGAAGAAGTTAAGAGTTGCAGAAATGGGGGTTGGTTCCCAGGATGCCATCAAGCAGTTTCAGGCATTCATTGACCAAGGTCTCTCCCTCTCTCTCTCTCTCACTATCACTCTTTCTCTCTTTTGCTGTTTTTTTTTTCTCACTTTTTTTCTTTTTTTTTTGTTTCTTGTTTTGAATTTCCAACAATGGTAGTCGAGGAGCCTTTGCAAAGAACGTTTCAGGTTAGCATTTTGGTTGATCTCATTATATCTCCTGCATTTCACGGCTTTGATCTGCGTCAATTCCCTTCTATTCTATTCTTTGCTTAGTGTGTGTATGCGTAGGTAGGGCTATGGCTTAGGATGTATTCATTTCATGTTTCAATGGGCTTTTTTTGGTATTGTGGCTGTTGCAATAGCCTTCAACTTCTTGTAACTTCTATTTCTGAATCTTTGACTCATTTTGTGGACTCTGCACTTCTAATTTCGGGATATTTTACACTAATGTCTCCCCGTGGAGATCTGATTTCGTTCCTCTTTATCAAATTGTTTTAACTATATAATCTTTCTTGTGTTTCACGCTTTCACCTATTTTGTAAACTAGTATCTCAGCACAACCGTGGTGATATGTTCTTTCTGTTTCTGGGAATGTTACTAAATTTAATCATTGAATATAATTATTCGACCGTTTATATGAGGATAGTCAATTCACGAGTACTTAATTACAAAAGTTAATAACTCTTCAGCCCTAGATTCTAAATACTTAATTTATGTGTATTCCATTTACCTTTTTCGCATTGGGATTCCCTAAAACTGATATCTTTCTTCTCCTTTGGATTCCATAATTGCCAGAATGTTCATCAAGGCTATGTCACCGAAACTTTAATGCGGTTTCTAAAAGCAAGGGACTGGGATCCTTCCAAGGCCTATAAAATGGTAAAGATATATATCATGCAAGTGGCCTTTTGTTTAACGTTTTGCTTGCTAATAATTCACTGTTGCAACATAATGTAACTGACTTCTGTATTATGTTTCAGTTGGTTGACTGTTTAAATTGGAGAGTGCAAAATGAGATTGACCATATATTATCTGTGAGTTTTTATTATGCCGATCCTTTGCATGACTTCTTTGTCAATACATTTTTTTATGTTCGGTTCTTGTCTATAATTTAAGAGACTTGCTCCTTTTGAGATTTTGTTATTTTGAAAATAATGGCAACATTTTGTATCTTATCAAATATGTCTGTTTGGTGATCTGTTTTTCAGAAACCAATTGTTCCTGCTGATTTATATAGAGCAGTGCGTGATTCACAGCTCATAGGATTGTCTGGTTACTCCAAAGAGGTGCTCATTCTCGGACATAATATTCTCTTAATTCCATTTCATTGTAGTTGTGCATTAAAAGTTTTTGTTTATTAGGAAATGCAACTGCATTTTTAGTCATGTTGCTTACAATGATAGCGCTTAGATGATTTTTTTGCTTTTTATTTTTTTATTCTTAATTCTATTCTTCTTGTTCTGTCTTCCTTCCAGGGTCTGCCTGTCTTTGCAATCGGAGTTGGGCTTAGCACATTTGACAAAGCATCTGTAAGTTTAATTATTGGAAAAAGGGGAAAGGGATTATTGTCTCTTTGGAGCACTATCTGTTTCTTTTTCTTAAAGCTATGTACTCTGATCATTCTTACATTTTTTTTGTGTTTATATTATTCCAGGTCCATTATTACGTGCAGTCACACATTCAAATTAATGAATATCGTGACCGTATAATCTTGGTGAGTATTAGCCTTTAGAGTCTTCTTCATTAACCACATGAACTTTTTTGTTCGTTTGTTTTGACACTTATTTATCTGTAGCCTTCTGCATCAAAGAAGCATAAGCGGACTATTACCACTTGTATAAAGGTTTTAGACATGACCGGTCTGAAGTTATCAGCCCTGAATCAGATTAAGGTACTTTTTTTTAGTTCATTGTGCTATTTGATCCAGCAGCATTGCCATTCCCATGATTAATTGTGAATTTAATGTATTGATAATCTGTAAACATACACAAAACTGAAAATGGTACTCCAATTTGTCGTTTTACTTGTTTAGGTCAATATTTGCTGTTATTATTGCTTCATGAAATCAAACTTAAGCGGAAGATATTCAGTTCTTTCCCATCTGCTTCATATCTATTCTATATATATCATTAACTTGCTCCTACTGATGCAGTTGTTAACTATTATATCATCCATTGATGATCTGAATTACCCTGAGAAGACTAATACTTATTACATTGCAAATGCTCCATACATATTTTCAGCTTGTTGGAAGGTGAGATTTTCTACCATTAAATGAAGATATTGTTCCTCATGATTTCGCTTCCTGTATGATATCTTTATTTAATATATAGCAGTTTCTGTTGGGTTCCTATTGAGACCTCAGCATGATGTTTAAACACTCAGCATTAGCAGGTTGTGAAGCCACTCTTACAAGAGAGAACAAGAAGAAAAATACAGGTTTTACCCGGTTGTGGTCGAGATGAGCTGTTGAATGTAAGTTCTTTTGTTTGGTTCTGTCCTTATTTCTTTGAACAAGATTGCTGGAGTGCAAACGCCCATCAACTTAAATTATTCCATGATGAAGAAAAAAATGTCAATTATCATGATCTCAGTCGTGGTAATATTCCAGGACCACCAACTAATTTAATAAGGGAGAGAGTTGCAAAAGTAGACAATTGCTTTTCCTTTTAAATGTAACAGTAAAGAACGAAATACACAATTACGAACAGAAAAATGCATTAGGAAAAAAACCCAGATGGCTGTTTATCAGAAAAAAGACCCACCTAAAAAGAACATTAGCAGAACAGCACAAATATGCTATGTGGGCATTTTTTTGCTGCATAAACTTATGTTTGAAATTCTGGCATTTCTTTCGACCACATTACACAGTTACACCTTCACAATGCCTCTGAAACTAGTTGGAATATTTCAAACTTCGTACCAATCTCTTGAAACACCAACAGCGGTTAAAAAATATAGAAATGAATTTATTGCATATGCAGAATTAGAGGTCATAAGAGAAGACTAGGGAAGAGTTCTGTATTAGTCTCTGCGGATCCCTAATCCAACTTGTCTGTCTGTATATAAATCAATCTCTCTAAGAAATTATATTTTATGGGTTGATTTTTTAACAAAATCTACGCTTTGATTTAAAGTGTGTATTATTTACATCTTATCTACGCATTAAATTAAAATTGTTGTACCTGTCAAAATATCTTATGTAGAAAATGATTTTAAAAGAAAATATCAAAACTTCGTATCCGACTTATTTTTGTTTAAATTTCCTAAAATTTTACAAGCATTATTTGCATAATATCTGTTATACTTCACTTTATGGATTTAATAAAAATCATTTTATTCACGAGTAACCACTTTTATATTTATTCCCTTTATTATGTTCGTGATTTGGAAAATTGAAGGCTTACTCTGTGGTACCTGTTATCTCTTTTTACTTTATCTTAATGGATTTAACTAATTAAATTTGGTGTGCAGGTCATGGATTACTCCTCTCTACCACATTTCTGTAAAAGAGAAGGCTCCGGATCATCCAGACATTCAGAAACCGGAAGTGAAAATTGCTATTCCTTGGATCATCCCTTCCATCAAGAGCTCTATAACTACATCAAGCAGCAAGCCAGACTCCGTGAAGCTGTTGAACCCATCAAACACGGCTCGTTTCATGTGGATTTTCCAGAACCACCTGATGATGAAGTTGAGATTGCCAAGACTATAGAGTCAGAGTTACACAAGTTTGAGAACGGCAATGGTGTCTAATACTTCAATACTCTCTTTTAGATTACTGTTGAGACCTCTGAATCAGAGATCTTTTGTCTGTACAACCAATGTAGAAGTACTCCAGAATTACTTATATCAGAAATCGGCCTAATTAGTTAGCGTTGTTTACGTATATTAGGAGAAATTAAGGGGTAGTTGATTAAATGCAAATCCCAGCTTTACATCGTGTCATAATGCAAGACTTCGATATCAATATAATATTTTATCCTCCTGTTTCTTTTTACATTTCTGGTCTTCATATTTCTTTGATTTTTCTTTCCCAGTTCAAATATAAAATACTAATTTATATTCAAAGCATTATCGAGCGGCATAAGTGAAATATCGTATGATTTATGTCCCGCACTTGAAAACATTGTTCAGATTTGCGTTATTCTGCATAAAGAAAAGCTCCATTTTAGTTTTTCCTTGGAATGTATAGGAGCCAGAAAGTTCTTCATTAAGGGCCCTAGGGACAAGAAAAAAATATAAGTTGTTGACAATAAGAAATTGCGTTTGCGCATTCAAATTGTTTTCGAAAGATGGAAACATCAACATAGTATGCGGCGTACCGAAAGAGTTGATACTACATAAGTGATGGACCATCTTCCAATATATAAGTAGAAAGGCACCACAATAACAAGTTACTTCCTTTCCCATCTACATGTCCAATATTTTGACTTCTATTCTGTGGTCAGCGAGATTGGTATTACAGAATGTTCCAATTTCTGAGAAGCATCATCGGATATAAGTTTTTGTTGTTGTTGACGCCATCTCTTCAGCTCAGTCTCAATTGCCACTTTAAATGAGTCTGCCAACTCTGCACTCCACAGGGCCGTCTCTGTAGCAGCCTTTGTTTCTTCAATGGCCTTTAGATTAGTTTCCACCTTTCTGTCCACTTCATTCTTTCTTCTATAGATTTGTTGAAGCTCTGCCATCGCAAGTGCCTCTTTCTTCTCCACCAATTCCTCACACTCCTTGGCCTTTGCTTTCATTGCCTCAAACTCCTCATTTGAAATCTTGATTTTACCACTGAATTTTGAGTTCGGAACTTTACCCACTTCAGATAAAATCTTTATCTCCTTAACGGCTCTTTGTTCTGCTGCTTTTGCCTCTCTAGCCTCCACCAGAACCAGCTCAAGTTTTTGCTCTGCTTCTTCAGCCACAGCCCGGGACCTTTCGGCTTCTCCCTTCAGCTCTTGAGCTTTTCTCCTCATCTCTTCAGCTTCTCTTCTTGCACCTTCCGTCTCCAATTGTAGCTTCTGAATTTTCTTACTCTGTACATAGAAGATATCAGCTTCTAAGTCATCCACAGTATTTGGTGCAGGTTTTGCCTCTCCCATTCTCCCTTGCAGTTCATCAGTGAGATTAGCAGCGAGAGCTTCCGCTGCTTGTTCCTTCTCCTTCACTCCATCTTGCTCATTCCTCACTTGCTTCAATTCTGTTCTGAGAAAAGCCACCAGTTTGTTAAGGGAGTTCTTTTCTTCAGCAACGTCCTCAAGTGTCTTCGTGGCTTCTTTAAGCTCTGAAGTTAGAAGCCTCACAGAATCCATCTTAGAAGCATGCAGCTTCTTAATATGTTCTTGAAGAGCCTCAATCTCTGCACTTGTTTCTGCAAGTTTGACATCTAGATTTTGCATGAGCTCTGGATCATATTCATTCTTCAAGGAGTCCAAATTGTTCTGTACTTCTTCCTTGGCATTTTTGTAATAACTCAAAAGTCGGGCTTCCCTTTCTTCTTGGGATTGTTCAGCGGCCAGTTTCAATTGTTCAATGGATGCTTTCATGGCCGCAATTTCATTTGAGAGTTCACCGATTCTTTCTGAGTTCAATTTTGCAGAACGTTGAGCCTCTCCTGCTGCTTGCAATGCTGCCAGCTTGGCCCCCATAACTGCATCAAGATCCTGCCTTATTTTGGTGAGTTCTTGCTTGGAAGAATCAAGTTCATTTATAGTGGTGACATACTCCTTTCTTGCATGTTCTAGTTCTTGTCTCCAGGCTTCATATCCCACGGCTTTTAGGGATAGCGTCTTTTCAAATCGCCTGCTCTGGGATTTCACAGCTTCAGCAGCTTCCATTGCGGATTGTTTGGATTCTCTTACATTGGCCAGCCTAGTTGTCAAGTTCTGAAGTATCTCCTTGGCACTCTCAAGGTCAGAAAGTGCTTTGGCTTTCACGGCCTCAGCATTATCCACATGTTTCTTTATCTTGTCTAATTCCTTTTGAGCCAAGATAAGCTGCGTCTCCTTTTCAAATACATTCTGCAAATTTTGAAGAAAAAACATGAAAACCATTTTCTACGAACCACAAACATGCAAACGTGTCTCATGCAATAATCTTATTAACTTTCTCATACATTAACTGGAATCAGATTCAAGGATACAAAAAATTAACGTTGGATGCATACCTCTGATGATCTTCTCTTGACAGAAAATCTGTCCCTTGGGATGGCTACCTCCCCAAATAAACTGACAGCAGCTTTGACGGATTGGAACGGTGCCCTTGTGTCAATTTCTCCAACCTCTCCCCTTGGAGAATTCAGCTTCTTGAGGCCAGTCATTTTCCTTGCGTTAAACTAGATCGTTTCTGCAAGATAGATTGCAATTGTATGAATGAAGGGCATATAAGAAACTCAATAAAAATGACATTTTTATTATATTTTATGATAGAAAAAACGGGGAGGAATGGTGTTACGTGATAGAAACAAAGATGAAGCCAGAGGAGCCCGTGGGAATTTGAGGGGATCACGTAGAAGTCATATAATAATATTCCAGAGGAAAGGTGTTGGAACTCAAAAGAACCCTGATGAAACCAAAGGTTTCCCTGAGTCCAACGTTTTCCATTTGAAAAGTCTGGCCCTTTGAAAAGAACATCCGGGATAATGGTTGGTTAAATCTGGTGGTTGTAGAATTAGTTTTCCTATTTTAGGTTAGGGACAGAGACTTTTCTGCTGGGGCTCACACCATATACCATTCGAATTACCAACCAAACAGGATGATCAAATACATAAAGGACCTTTTCCTCTTTGTAATTATGAAAAAAAAAAAAAAAACATTAGATTTAGGCTACACGCGGAACACCAGAAACACTATATCATGTTTTCTTAGATGTTGGTTAGTTAGTTAGTTAGTTAGTTATTGCTGTCTCTATCTCACATTCCAGGACTCTCATCAACCGTACTAAATTTTGTACATATTGTATGTTATTAACGACTGCAAGTTTATATAGTATTTTTGCACCAGTTTTCCTTTTAAGAAAAAATAAATAAATTTTTTTTTTAAAATTAACTTGTATATAAATTAAATTGTAAAAGTCATTTCCTATAATTTCTTCAAACATATACATAATGAAATTATTTAAAAAAATTTGGAATCTTGTTCTATGAAAGTTAGATCCTTCCATGTTAAATTTAATTCACCTATCATTTTGTACTTGTTAATTGAAAGTTTTGGTGATAATTGAAGGAAGAAGCAAGAGGTATTAATGGATTTTTTTAGTGGTGCGCGTAGTAACGGTAATTGTTAGTTGAAGAGGTCAAAGTTTTGTTAGTAGTTTATCTTATTTGTAGGAAGCCAAGAGATGTTGGGATATGCAGTGCCGCTGTGTTTTAGGTGCTTTAGTTAAATAGAGGTCTCATTTTCATAAAATTACCTTCATTGTTATTTTTTATGTATTTATTTATGTTTTGTTGCATTTTCGTTTCAAAGTAATAACAATGAAATAATACAGTGATCCCATGATTATTGCATAAATTAAGATAACGGCTTCCCTTTTAATATATGTTGCAGTTTGGTTTATGAAATTATAACTTTTTAATATTATTTTATCAATAATTTAATTCTTGGTATTATTTTATCAATATTAATTCATTCATGAATTGACCAATAAACCTTTAAACTAATTTTCAAAATATAAGATATAATAAATGGTAATAAAAATGATAACAATAATTTATAATTATTACTGAATAAAGCTGTACCTTAGAAGAAAGATAAAATTGTTGAATAATTTATTTCTATAATTGAAACTAAAATTACCATTTCTTTAAAATAAAAAAATTCAACTCAATATTAGCCAAACATATTTTATTTTGAAATTTACGTTTAACAATAAAAACTGAAAATCACATAACTCCATAGAAGCCCTTAACTATTAATTAAGGTGCAACCCTTTCTATTTACACACATAAAATGATGAAGCATCAACAAATCCAATAATGCTATAACATTTAATATCATGAATTGAAGAGTTTCATTGTTTTTATTTAAATTGGGAAGATGTGTCTATTCATAAACAATTAAAAATAAGAATAACTCCTTCATATTAGACAGTAAAAAAAATGCAGAATGAATCAAGTATCAAAATAACTAATTAGACTATTTACAGTATAAAGTATCATGTGTGCTAAGTTTGCTAATTTTTAAAACTACTTAATAAATAAAATTTAAAATGATTTTTTTATTGAATTAACATGATAACTGCAAGCAGTTACACTGAAACCGTTTCTTCCATTGATCAAACTTATTACATGTTTTTGTCGTTTTCAAGAGAAAATAGTTGTATTGCTGTTGCAAAGCAGTAAGATGCAAGGAGATCGTTGTCATAATAAAGAACGTCCCACAGCAACTGGCCTGCAAAATTGGAGAAACCTCAGAATAATTAATTAGTTAATTACAACTTTTTAAGCTTCAATGAGATAAGGTAGAAATCCCCAGAAAAGAATATGATCTCATATAATTAAGTGCACTGCAGAGTATTAGAGAACTGAACTATGGCTAACCAAATTGAAAAGGCTTACATGAGCTCAAGGACAAGAGCAGATGCTCCTCCTCCTCCATTGCAGATGGCGGCAACACCATACTTCCCTCTCTTCTGTCTCAATACCTGAAATACAACTTGGATAAGATATTGATTGCATGAACGAGATTGAAAAAGAAGAGTAAAATCACATCATTCCAATGAGAGTATCTGCAAATATAACAAGAGAAGATGTTCTTGGTTTCTTGTTATTTGTGTTTTGTATTTCTTGTACTTATACTTTGTAGTTTATCCTTTAGTTTATTTCAATTCTATCCATAGCTTGCGTTTGAATTCTTCTTTTGATTCGGTCAAGCAGATTAGTAATGTGCCTAAATCTTCCAATGCATATACAAATCTTACCAGATATATATCCACAAATCACAAAAATTTGGGAAGTGTAGAGACCACACCAGAAGCATAAAATGTAACGGATAACAGGTGCATGATTTAGAAAGAAATTGATAAGTAACCAAGGTCACAATTTACCCCTAATAATGTGACTAAGATTCGAGCTCCACTGCAACCCAAGGGATGCCCCAATGATACAGCTCCACCATGTACATTAACTTTTTCCTGCATTTGACATGAATTATCTATTATTAAGCCATTGTTCTATGACAGGGTGGAGGAATCAAAATGCCGAAGCAACCAGATGGCCAAAAAATGATTTTATTAAATAAAAAGAGGCAAGGAACTGAGGCACTTGAACACTCACAGGATTAAGACCAAGAAGCTTCTGATTTGCAAGAGCCACAACCTGCACAGAAGAAGTTGGGGCATCATTAGCGTGTTCACTTGAATGAGCAAAATATGTGTCGTATTTCTTACAGAAAAAGCTTCATTTATTTCATAATAATCTATTTGAGAAGCCTCAAGGCCGGCATTTGATATAGCCTTTGGTATTGCAAGGGCAGGAGCAGTTGTAAATAATTCCGGTGCCTGCAAAAACACTCATTCTTTAACTCTAAATATGCTCGTATTAATCAAAACCAAATCAGGTTAACACTAGCTTGTTACAGCACCTTAGCTGCATCCCCATATCCTTTTATCTTTGCAATTACGTGCAATCCAAGCTCACGTGCCTTCTCTCCACTCACTAGTACTAATGCAGCAGCACCATCACTGGTAAAATCAATAAACCAATCGATTATCAATACAAGACTAAGCAGTTTAGAACCTTATGATTACGGTACCCTATATTGCATGACACAGATATCAATTTTTTAGCAATCTTCTCGCAATGAAAGAAGGGCAAGAACAAACCCCTTAGAATTCAGGTATCAAGGAACACAAGGAAAAGGAGGAACCTTATGCTAGAAGCATTGCCAGCAGTCACAGAACCCCCAACCTGTTTAAAGCTCGGTCGAAGCTTCCTTAGTTTTGCAGCATCAAACTGACAACATAAACACAAATATTAAGTAAATGTAGGAATTTCCACTATAGTACAAATGAAGCACGCAAATTCATGTCATATTTCGGTTACAAAATGACTAAAGATACTCACAGAGAATAACAACTTAAACCCAAAATCTCCTGATATGCACCACAGACCAAATGATCCATTTCAATTAGTTAACGCATTTGTAAATTAGTCTATTTACCTTTCCCAAACCTTCATCTTTATCAACCAGCGTGGAAGGCTTCCCTCTTCCACTGGAAACCTCAACCTGAATGTACAAAAAGCATTAATTGAAAATCAAATCAACATCACTGCATAAGTTATCAACTGAATTAGATATAGGCAGGAATCGTTATGACACCGGAACTATCTCCCAAGCAAAATGACCAGCGTTTTGTGCAGATATTCCTCTCTCAAAGCTTCGAATAGCGTAAGAGTCCTGGAAAATAACATACATTGCCAAACAGAACAAAATTACAAAAACTTGATTCAACTAAAGACTGAAAGGAGTTCAAAAATAAAACATTCTTCAGGCTTCAGCTCCAAAAAATGTTCAAGAAGGAGAAATAATGTCATGGGACAAGAAGGTACAATTGTCAGATCAAAATTAGGAAGATCAAAACTGCAAGATTCTTGATTTCCAAGAACAATTAAAAGGATAGTATAGGTGGGAAGGGACATATTAAGTTAGTTGAAGCAGTTAAAGGATATTGAAGCCATCAACAAGAATGAAATGCATTACAAAATTTTAATAGGTTGTTCACCTAGAAACATTACCTGCTCATCTCTTGTTATGGCATGTTGATCTGCACATAGTTCGGCACAGGCTCCCATGCCAAAGTCATTATAGACATCCCAAAGGCCATCTTTGACCATACCATCAATGACAGTATCATGTCCATACCGTGATCCTTTCCTGTTTTAGACACAACATGTGCAGAATATGGAGACACTCAACATCAATAACTAACCAAAAAATGTAATGATGGTCCAACTTCATCCAATGTTTAAGCACTTAAAAAAACTAGTTAGGTGGCATACACTATTTACTGAAGCACCAAAACATAAGAAAATTGATTTCAACGAGGCAGGTAAAGTAAAATCATTCTTCCATCATACAAGCTGATTTCATCAGATTTCAAAATCATCATCTTTTATGTGAAAACTTCAGCAATTGATTAAAGAAAATCAAACCTGGCTTCTGCAAGATACTTAGGTGAATTTGACATGCTTTCCATACCACCAGCCACAACAATATCATTGAGACCGAATTGTATGGTCAGGGCTGCAAGCATGGTAGCTGCGATCAAAAAAGGGAGACCATGATTTCACAGTAATCCATATGAAAAAAAAAAAAAATCCTATATTTAAGTGGGAATACCCTTCCAAATGAACCAAAAAGAACCATACCTTTCATCCCTGATGCACACACCTTGTTGATAGCTGTGCAGATTACAGATGTAGGTATTCCTGCACCTAATGCAGCCTGTCTGGCAGGAGCCTGCCCTAAATTTGCACTAAGAACATTCCCAAAGAACACCTCTTGCACTAGCGATGGATCCACATTTGCTCTCTTGAGAGCATCTGCATATTGGTCATCAACTTAAAACAGGAGTAGGAGCAAGAATTTGCCTAAATATTTGCTGACTTCTCCTCCTATTAATTGAAAGTGGCAAGGGTGGTGACCAAGAAATAAAAAAGGGGTAAAGTAAAGGAAAATAGCATAGTGATTTACTCCTAATAACAATTGAGCCTAACTCTGTAGCAGAAAGAGATGACAGGGAGCCAAGCAAACCGCCCATTGGCGTCCGAGCAACGCCAACAATACAAACATCTGTACCAACAAATTCACACAGATGAACAAAGTTAAATGCATTCTTATCAATTCTGTTTCCATCAAAGGTGATCCATCGTCACACTACAGAATGAACACATAAAATCAGTATGCTGAGGACATAAAAAGAAGCATGAAAGTTGTGATTTTAAGAAAAAGGGTGAATTGATAAATGATGATTGAAAACAAGCTTGAAAGTTGCAGCTGAAAAAACCTCGGGATTTCACAGAAGTAGACATGGGCGGCGTCCGAAATTGTGGAAGAAACAGGAAAGATAGCCTTTTTATCTGAAAAATGAAATGATATGATATGAAAAATGATGACGCAGTTTTATATAACAAATACAAAGAGAAAGAGAGTGAAAGTACGGATCAGAATGAAATACGCAACTCACCTAACAGTGACAGAGTGTTGTGAAGCAAGTAAATTCAGAACCATAATCATACACATTTAACACTGTTTCATTTCTCCTCTTATCACATCATATATCTTACAAAACCAAAATTTTCTGTATTAGTGTGTAGATGAATATAATGTGCATCAATCATTTTCTGACTAACAAACAAAAACGAAAAGAAAAGTTTTGGTTTGGTTGGAAAACTAATGTCCTAACGGAGGGCCCCACTTCCCATTCATCCTAATCATCGCCACCTATCTCTATCCATTTATCTATATTTTAGGATTAGCTTTAGGGTATGGTGCGCTTGGATTGTGTGTCATATTAACTTAATATGAATATACTTACTTAATGATATATTCCAATAAATCTATATTATCTTAAAGTTTTACTATTTTTGTATAGTTTATCTTTCTGAATTTGTAAAATAAATATTACTAATTATTAAAGAAAAATACATTTTATTACATGCATTTCATCATCAATAGGGATATAATGTGATTAATTGAGATTTTAACTTGTTTGTAGTACTTGTATCTTTCGGTCTTACTTTCATGTATATGTATGCATATGTTTTAAATTTTAATAAGATGCAATCATTTTTACCTTAAATTTTCATTTTCATCATGGGTTGAATTAATGTTTTAAAAGAAAACAATTTTTTTAATGAAACAATTAGAAGGCAATAAAATTTTAATATAAAAATCTAATTTCAATATCCATAACGATTAAGTTAGTTAGCTATTAACATTTAAAAGTAATTCTCATAAGATAACACTTGTACTTTTTATTTTATGATAAAATAGCATAATTAATGAAATAAACAAGTCAAATGAATTATGAAATATAGAATTAGAAACTCATTGGTGGGTATCCGTTCAAGTAAACTGGGCTCAATCGGATATGTGTGTATTTATTTTATGACAAATTCTTCCTTCACCCCCGTACCCTCTTCCTGCACCCTCATATAATTTTTTTATTCCATGACTGCCTTTCATAAAATTACATAAATACCTTTATCATTTTTTGAAATTGTGAACCGGAT
>Ga0099825_1006965_pt1 | contig 13918 bp, 7 predicted proteins | sample SiratroredBW_FD_76838 | JGI IMG/M metagenome (GOLD analysis project Ga0099825, IMG submission 76838) | Root nodule microbial communities of legume samples collected from California, USA - Siratro red BW | ecosystem: Host-associated > Plants > Roots > Nodule | place: USA: California | collected... | reverse complement strand
CTGTGGCTCACTCCCTCAGATTGGTTATGCTTGAAGAAGAAGGAAGGCCTTATAGGGAAAGTGTTAAAGATATGAAGGACTTCTTTGTTAACGAAGAAAGTCAAGAAAGTTACATTGAAAACTTGTTGAATTTCCTAAGGAGAGAATAGCTCCGAACTTGATGGACTGAAATATCTTCTGGTTAAGGCGTTTATGGTTATGGTCACGAATTATGAGTGGAAAGACAATATCATAATATTTTTTCAGTTAAAAAAATTTCAGTAATAAGATCATTTTGCATGGCTATGTTACTATCCAAAAATTCTTCTTTATCTTTTGATCTTAAATCAGTTCGTTTCATTGTTTACTCTTTTTTTTCTTGATAAATTTAATTTAATCTTTTGTGTTTTCAAGGTCATTCAAAATTTGGGGGAAAGAATAAGAGGACGGTGAGGTTGTAGATGGTGTGAGGTGAGTGAGGGGAATAGGAAAAATGTTGATTGTGAGAAAAAAAAATTGATATATAATTTAACATAATTATTTATATTAGGAATGAATGTGAAGTATTATCTTAGGTAGAAAAATAAATATTTAATAAAGAAGAATTTATTATATATTTTTTTGTTTTAGGCAACACTTTTACAAAAGTCAAAAAGATGTGTTTTAAACTAGAAATAGACAACGGTTTTACGTATTACTTAGAAAGTAGGTTTTATTTCAAAAATTATCACACTATATATAAAAAAATGTTATCTATTTATTTTAGACAACATGCATAAAAACTTGGATAGATTTTAACCACATTTTTTGAAATATGGGTAGTTTAGATCATGAGTTTGGAAATATAAACATTCTAGATCACGAAATTTGGAAATGTAGACATTTTAGACTACGCTTTTAGAAATGTGGGTTTAAAGGGCCTTTAATGTTGCTCTTTAAGTTAATATTGAAATATGTTATTTAGTCTAAACCCATGTTGACTATAAAAAAATTCCTCCATATCATATATCATACCAACTCAACCTACTTGGTCAACTTGAAATCTTCACTAAAATCACTTTAGGTGTAACACGTCCACTAAAATCGTTGAAACTCCACCAAAATCACATGTACTTAAATCCCAAAATCACTTGTCTCTTCTCCCAATATCAATCGAACTCAAAAACATGTCTAACTCCACCGCTTCCTAAGTTGTACTCTTCTAAATACTCATTTTCTACCAGAATAGTATAATAGTCTCCAATTGCAATCCTAAGTCATACTCTTCTAAATACTCGTTACAAGAATAGTATAATAGTCTCCAATCACAATTATGTTGTGCCACACAGAAGCACTCACACCAAGTTAACTTCATTATATAACCCTAATTACAATTTTGGTGATGAATTTGGAATACAAAAATAATTTTACGGTTTTAGGATAAAGGTTACTTTTTATGTTGTTAGGATTTTGATGATGAGATTGGGATAGGAAATGGTTTTAGGGTAAAGTTCATTTTGATGTTGTACTCACGCATTTCATTGTTATTTTTCCATTTGTAACTAAGATTGGTGGTGAAGGGCTCCGAAACATTAGATTGAGGTACTTCATTTATTTTTTCTCTTCCAAGTTGTTATGCATGATGAGTTCCTCGGATAAGATGCTATTGCATGAATAAAACCAAGACATAAAATTACTGAAATTTTAAGCAAGAGAAATATAAGAGAACTTCAATAATGAATTTGCTCCAAACCCATCTGCTAACGCTATTCAATCAGCAAATTACCATAACTTTCAAAATTTGAAAGAAAATAAAATTATAAAACTTGAATCAGAATGTTGAAATTTTGAATCCTTAAGGAACACCAGACTGATATACAGAATAAAAAGAAAATCTTACTTGATTTAATTTATCCAATAATTTGTTTTAAATCCAATTAGTCATATGTTCATATGATTTGTTAAATTAGGAGGACTTTTCAACTGAATCAACAATAAATGTGTATGCGAAGCATAAATCATTCTTCAACTTATAAATTTTTCCTTCATTTTCATTGTTCTTAACAAGGCACTGATAGTTATAATTCTTCTCTTATGCACCTCTTGTATTTTCTTGTATCACTACATATATATCTTAACATTTTATTTCTATTGTCTATTCTTCTGCCTAAATTTGTAGATTTTAATTAAACTATCAATCTCAACATGAAACACAATCCATGCATAATATTGTGACTTTGCTAATTATGATGAATGGTTAAAATTGATAGGTTGTATAGAAAAAGGTTATTTAAGTTCTGTCGAGAGAAGAACAACATTTTTTGTGTATTTCTTAGTTATTTTAGTTAAGTTTATTAATTTATAAATTTTGTTTAAAAAAATAACTTTCGAGACTAAAATATATACAAAATTTGGAATTACTAAAACACATTTGGATTCACAATAAGTTACTAGTTTAAGAACAAATAATTTTAAAACATAGGAAATTCTGGAAATCTATGATAATTAACATCAAAGAGGTTTTTTGAATCTATGAATTTTCTAATAAATATAAAGTGGCGCCCTTATGTAATTTTCACTTAAAATAATCTTATTTAACTTAAATAATCCTCAAAATACCAAATATATTCTATTTTTATAAAAAATAATTTAAAATTTATATTATAATTATTATTCAAATAATAAATTAATTTTTTGCATTGTACACATTTATTTTGAATTTTCTATCAAAAGTAGTGTTATTTGAGCTATTGACATCTTTTTTCTAAACTTATTGTAAATTGTATAAAATAGTTTTAGTCATAACACCAGACCATCTCTAATTTAGATGAAATAGTTTTCTGACTATTACTTCAGTTTTTTAACCGATTAAATTTTTTGTTATTAAATATTACATGGTAGAAATTACTATGACGTTGGCATTTTAGTGAAGACGACAACCGAACATCACAGTTGTATGTAAAGGAAAAAAAAACATATGAAAAAAATTAGATCAAACCAAACTCACTAAAAAAACAAACAAGCACTCTCCCACGCAGTTAAACATAAAGAAAATCAAGAAGTTCATATTTATTATGTAAACGGTTTAAAATAATAATAGGAGGAATAATATTAAATCACTTAAAATTGAATCTATTATCAATCTTAAGATATACTAGACTCTCAATATAATGATTGTCTTTTTGATAAATTTGAGACCTTAAAGTTCATATTTTTATAACTTTTAATATTATTTATCCATCTTCCTCTAGAAGTCTAAAATATAGATTAAAGAAAGGAAATAACTTATCAAACCAAGATAGAGATCACATTCTAACCACAAGCATCTATAGTCATGTGTAAACAAGTCTTCAAAGAGCTAGAATAACAATCATAAGCTCAACATAAAAGGATTTTTAATAATTTAATCTTCACAATTTATTCTAAAAATTCTTCCACAAACATCATAACTCAAACATCATTTAACAATTTCATCAGTGTTAGATTTTAGCCCAAACATTTTCCAAATAACAAGTAGTGGTCTAGTTTCTAAGATTTTGTATGGATATCAAATAATTTATTATAACTTTTTTTTTTCTAAATTACTTGAAACTCGCATGATTTTAAACAAAAACTAGTATCCCTCCATGATTACAAAATTCATAGGGATTCACTCACAAAACATGAAAGTTAATCAAAGTTAATCAATCTAAATAATTTAAAACATAAAATATCATTAGATAACATATAATTTAATCTCTCTCTAAGATATATCTTTCTATACACATACATACAAGATTTACACATAGAAAATCACAACTACACATTTAAGTTTTTTATCTTATGTCACTTATTTTCTAATATATATTTGTTATTTTTATAAATTTTAAATATAATATCTAAATTTATATTAATTATATCAAGTTGATTCTTATCCTTTTTTTATAACATAATACAATTATCTACAATTTTAATATTAGCTTCACAATCTAGTTGAATCTTTTACTTTGTGTAAACTTAGGAAGAATATTTTTTTTTTCCTTTGACTTTTATTCATTAAAATAATCATAAGTTGAATTGTACACATAACTTTTAGGTAAAATTAGTGCCTTTAATTACATAACATATGGGATTACAATTTTTTTAAGAATCACTTTTTCAAATTTAGTATAATTTCATATATAAATGGGGACATATTAAATAAACTCTCAAACGAACCTTCCATACCCATACCCTTGTGTGTCACAATAGTTATATTTGAAAGAATCTTTAATGAAATTTACCTCCGGGACATCTTGTGAGCATAACTATATCTAACATGTATTATTATTATAATTTTTTTAACTTTAATACAAAATAATTGTCACATATATCTTTACGATAAATTTAAAAATTTATCTTAGTCTTATAACATCCCATATTTTTTATATAATAGGAACTTTATCACATAAAAATTCTATAATAAGCTTAAATATAAATCTCCATATATTCATTGGAGTATTTCAAAATATATTTCTCTACATAAAATTTTATAAAAATATACTCATATAATTAAAAAATTAAATTAAAAGAGTCATATACATAAGTTTAATGAGGAGTCACACAACCTATCAAATCCTTTACTCACATGTAACACACGATCATCGTAAATTTAAAAATAAAATAAACATCACACAAAAATAAGAGTAAGTTAGAGAGTTTAAAGAAATGTATATTCATAAATTAAATTCCTATCTCAACCAAACTACAAACATCAGACTTTTATGATTCATCTCATACACCACATTGTCAATATCAAATCTCTACAGTAACTCATATCATATATATACTGACTCACATATAAAAACACTTGACTCTCTACTTCCGGAAGACTCGTATTGAGTTAGACTTAGAGGCTAGCACCTGTCAGATGATCCTTTCAACTATGAATCCACATAGTCCCAAATGAACATAAACCTCATCTGATAGGGTAAATCCATATATCTATCCTGACTAGCTCTTTTAAATTGTAGTAGTTTTAGTTATATGAATCTCTTTCAATTCTCACCCCCTAGTACGCTTCATCTATATGATTCTAAGGTATCAGTAGAGTTTGGATACCTCTTTGACAAGTCCTCAAACATGCACATCTTAACAATCTTAACATGGGTATCTTCTTTCCTAAAGATATTGTGTCTCGATCACCATTTCATATCATTCACAAACATTTATACTACATCATACCATTCATAAACACTCATTCAATATAATTCAAAACCATCCAATTCATACTTAATAAAATGAGTAATCACAATATCTATTAAAAACACTCAAGCTAGCTTCTCTTACTTGTATAAAGTAGAGGCCCTCAAAGGAGTTTCAAAAATATAAAATTACGGGCAACTTAACCTGCATCAAGAACTTATGATCAATGATCAGACTACACTATTAGAACAATGGACCAACAAAGACTCATTATCATGTCTCTGAGGACACAGGCAAAATACCCCCACCAAGAATGGACTTGACCTAGATGAGCAGAAAATAGGCTTCCTATGTTCAAAAATTTGATTGAACACTCTTAGTCTACTTATCAGAAGTTGACTTTAAGCTTAACTCAACCTTGCAAAATTGGCTTGTAAAGTGAGGTTTGCACCCACTTATGAACTATAGAAAGGCCACATCTCTAGTCGATGTGGGATCTCCAACACAGCCCCTCAGGCCGAAACTCCTCAACTCGAGCGTCAAACTTATATGTGATGAGTCCTTATTTTCCCTTGTTTACTTGTCTTTTCGTACCTATTTTAATTAGTGATTTGTGCTTAAATGCCAATTATTTTCTCAATTTTACTGTTTGGGCTTCATTTACCAAAAATTCGTAATTTTATTTAATGCGAATTTTCTGAACTAATTTTATTATTATTTTCAGGGCAGCTATGGAATTTTATTGGGCTTAGAAATTAATTCTGAAACTGAAGAGGAGTTGCCACATTATCAATTTTTATTTCAGTGTTTATTTTTAGTTTTTATTTATTGGACCAAAATTGAAAGATTTAGGCCTATTAGGTTTAGTGTTCAGGACTCACCTAGGTCTAGTCGCCTATTAAAGGAGGTGAAGCCAAAAGAGTTATAGACTCTCTGACTCTCTGCTTTAGGGAGTCAGTTCGTTCTCTCTCTGGAAAAACTGGTTCTAAATTTATTTTCTCTACAATTTAATTTCGTTTCTGTTTTTATTTAATTTAATTTCGTTCCTGTTTTAATTTAATTTCCTTCCTATTTTAATTTAATTTCGTTCCTATTTTAATTTAATTTCGTTACCGTTTTAATTTAATTTTGTTCTTGTTTCAATTTCGTTTTGCATTTAATCTTTGTTTTTGTTTAATCTTTTCTTTATTTGAATTTAATGGAAGGCTAATTTATAAGGTTATACTTTTGATTCAGATTGCAATGAAACTTTGAGGTTGATGTTGTATTATTTTTGCTTTCTTCGTCTCTTAACTTTTCATCATTTTATTTCAGTGCTTAATGTTTTTACTAATTCATGCTTAATGTTTCAGTTAATATGAAATTCGTGTCTTTGCTCATGCTTAATGAAGTGAGTAACAGGTTGTTTGGATGGAATGAATGATGTATATGAATGCTTAATTTTCATAAGGAAAACTTGTGTTATTTATCGCTTAGTTAATTAATTCGGGTTGGAATTAGGGTTTAATAAGTTGAGCATGAATTTTTGTATCCTATGATAAGCGAATTGCAATCTAGTCAAGAGGATAATTTTAAATTTCGGTTAAGAAAATCTAATTCGGTTATTGTTTTTTTATTTTATTAAATCTAATTATTTCACAACAAATCCCCAATTTTTTGTGTTTAATCCTTTGACAGAAAACTAGGTCCTTGGCAGACGACCTAGAAGTCACTTTCTAGTACTACATATTTGACCGGATACGACTTCGATCAAATTTGGCGTCGTTGCCAAGGACCATCGGTTTCTCTGTTAAGGATAGAGTAGCAAGTCAAACAACTAATTAAGTTGTTGCTATAGAGCAACTCTAATTTCTGTTTTTGCTTGTTACATCAGTTAATTTTCTGTTTGTTAGAGTTTGCTATTTGTTAGGAATTGTTGCATAATTGTTTTTTTTAAATCAAAAAATAAATAAATTAGAAAAACGAAAAAAATAAAAAAAATAAAAAACACGTAAAAAAGAATAAAAATAATAAAAATTGTTGAGGCAGATCCGTCTGGAAGCCTATGAGAACTTTTGTTGTTATTGACGTTTATCCTTATGGGACAGTTGAAATCAAAAGTGAGTCCATAGGCAAGAGCTTTAAGGTCAATGGGCACTGGCTGAAGCCATTTCTCAATAATCCCTCTCTGTTGGATACAGTCGTGGAAGAGATCTCTCTGCTTGATCCCAGTTCTCTTCCATCTTCCGCCATGACTTAGGGAGTTTTCTTTTCCTTCTTCTTTCTTAATTTTATTGCACATATCTGATCATATTGGTGACTTGATTGTTATGATCTTTTACTTGTAACACATTGGGACACTGTGTAGTCTAAATGTGGGGGGAGACTAGTTTAAATATTGTTTTAGGGTTATGTTTTCTTTACAGTTTTACATTTTTTTTGGTTTTTTTGGACAGTTTTGCATATTTCTCTAGTTTTCTGGACTTTGTATAGGCATTGGACACATACTTCACTCTTGGATATAAGTTGCTTGATACTTTATGGATTGAAATCCTTGTTTTTCTTTGCTAATCAAGTTAATCATGAGGTTTGAGAGGTTGATTTGAATATAAAATATATACCCTGTGTGAGGTTTGAGCCACTCTCTATTTTTTGTCTGTGTGATATGCCTATTGATTGCTTGCATGATGGCCTTGGCTTGACTCTTTTTGATATAACTCGGTTCACACATATGTTTTGAGATGATTAAGGCATTTTTGTTCTGAATAGCCTCTAGCCAAATAAGCATGCCTTGTATTATTTCCTTTGATTACCCATGTTGAGCCCATATTCCCCTTTTTGTTTTGAAGCTCATTACAAGCCTTAAGTGAAAAACAATTATTACCTTAACCTTAGGGAATTTTGGAGCTTTGGAATTGTTTTGGAAATAAGGTCTTGAATAAATGCTGAGGTGTGTGCATGTTTCATTGGATGATGTTTCTGGCTAATTGGTTTAGGGTTTTTATATTGTTTGTTCATATATATTGTTTTTATTTTTGTCAAAAAATGTTAAGAAAATGAAAAAAAAAATGAAAGAAAAAGAGAAAAATAAAAGAAAAAAAAGATTGTTGAGGCAAAAGATAAGGTAGATGATTGCTTTTGGAGGTTTAGTAGAGATTTTTGGGACTTCTTATGCTTATTTTTGACTTATTCCTCATTGCTCCTCTAGTTCCTCTGGTTTTAGCTAGTTATTCCATATTTTACTCCCTACCTTGTCCTTAGCCCCATACAACCCTAAAAGACCTTATGATCTTTATGTGTGTGTGCATTGGATGTTGATTTTAAAGGCTTATCAAGTCTAATTGTTGCTTGTTTTTCATTAGTGCCTTGAGAGTATATATATATATAGTAACCTTGACACTTGAGAGATATAGTAAAACAATGCACTTTGTGAGATTCTGTTGATTTTGATCACCTCTTTAGCTAATTGATTTTCTTGCTTTGCTTTAAATTTCTCGGACGATGTTCATAGATATCTTGCTTCTTTGCCTCTTTGTGTGTTGGATGTTGTCTATTCCTTTCTTTTCCAGGATTCATTGAGGAGATGTTAAGTTATCCATTTGTTTGTTTATGTTTCTGTTTCTTTTTGTTGTATCATTCTCTTTGATGGTTTTAGATTTATTCCCTGTTCTGTATCTTGATTTTGCCCTGGAGTGCAAAAGTCTAAGTGTCGGGGAATTTGATGAGTCATTATTTTCACTTATTTACTTATCTTGTTGTACCTATTTTAATTAGTAATTTGTGCTTAACTTCCAATTATTTTCTCAATTTTACTGTTTGGACTTCATTTACCAGAAATTCGTAATTTTATTTAATTTGAATTTTCTGAGCTAATTTTATTATTATTTTCAGGGCAACTTTGGAATTTTATTGGGCTTGGAAATTAATTCTGAAACTGAAGAAGAGTAGCCACATTATCAATTTTTATTTTCAATTTTCATTTTTAGTTTTTATTTATTGGACCAAAATTGAAAGATTTAGGCCCATTAGGTTTAGTGTTCAGAACTGACCTAGGTCTAGCCGCCTATTAAAGGAGGTGAAGCCAAAGGAGTTATAGACTCTCTGACTCTCTACTTTTGGGAGTCAATTCGTTCTCTCTCTAGAAAAACTGGTTATTTATTTATTTTCTCTGCAATTTAATTTTGTTTATGTTTTTATTTAATTTAATTTCGTTATTGTTTTAATTTAATTTTATTCCTGTTTTAATTTAATTTCGTTCATGTTTTAATTTAATTTCGTTCTTGTTTCAATTCCGTTTTGTATTTAATCTCTGTTTATGTTTAATCTTTGCTTTATTTGAATTTAATGGAAGACTAATTTGTAAGGTTATCCTTTTGATTCAAATTGTAGTGAAGCTTTGAGGTTGTTGTTGTGTTGTTTTTGCTCTCTTCATCTCTTAACTCTTTATCATTTTATTTATGTGCTTAATGTTTTTACTGATTGATGCTTAATGTTTCAGTTAATATGAAATTCGTGTCTCTCTTCATGCTTAATGAAGTGAGTCACGGGTTGTTTGAATGGAATGAATGATGTATGTGAATGCTTAATTTGTATAAGGAAAACTTGTGTTAATTATCGCTTAGTTAATTAATTCGGGTTGGAATTAGGGTTCAATAAGTTGAGCATGAATTTTTGTATCCTATGATAAGCGAATTGCAATATAATGAAGAGGGTAATTTTCAATTTCTTCTAATTCAGTTATTTTTTTTTTATTAAATCTAATTATTTCACAACAAACCTCCCACTTTTTTTTGTGTTTAACCCTTTGACAGAAAACTAGGTCCTTGGGAGATGACCTAGGAGTCACTTCCTAGTACTACATTTAATTGTATTTATTTGACCGAATACAGCTTCGATCAATATGTAAGGGTAGTCTGATAACGACCCGATAGCGAGTGACCCAATAGGCTCAACACTACAAGAAAAAAATACTATTTAGAGACCTATTTTTAGCTACCAAATGAAATGGTTGTTAATTGTGACCAAAATAGTCACCAAATTAGATTTTGGTTGCTAAATAACTACAAAATAAAAGTAATAGATGAATTTAGTGACCAATTAAGTCAAGATAATTTGTATTTAACATTAGCTACCACGATTTTAGAGACTTATATCATTAGATTCTAAATTGGTATCTAACTTTTATTTTGTAGTTATTTAACAACCAAAATCTAATTTGGTGACTATTTTGATCACAATTAGCAACCGTTTCATTTCATTTGGTAGCAAAAAATTGGTCTCTAAATAGTTGTTTACTGTAGTGCAACAACCTTGTTAGGATAGGATCTGATACTATATTAGAAAGTGAGTTTAAGCCTAACTCAACCTTGCAAAATCGGCTTATAAAGTGAGATTTGTACCCACCTATAAACTATTGAAATGTCTCATCTCTAGTTAATGTGGGATCTCCAACATTACTTGACGCCAGAAATTTAAGGATAATCTCCAATCATCAGTCTGATAAGGAAGGAAGACGAAATTTTAGAAAAAAAATATAAAAAAATTGATAGAACAGATATGATGATTCTGATAAAAATGAAACTTGAATATTAATCCTCCTATTTATACAAGTCTAATATAATTATTAATAATTAAATCACACATAGTGAAAAACAATCATAAATCATAACACTTTAATTACGTACAGTAAAATTATATGAAAGGGTTTGTCTCTATGCACAATTTTTATAAGCATTTGTATATGAAACATTTTTCATTCCCGTTCTCACCTTAAATTACTATATGCGACACTCCAAGATGCAATTGTTAACCTAAGAGTTGTTCTTCAAACTTTTTACATAGCATTTGTCCTAGGATTTCTCTTTTTAAGTGTCCAAATAAGAACAAGAATAGAATAAAGAAGGAGAAGAATTAACTCCTATATATACACAGGATTAGCTTCTAAGGACCTAATTTAACTTACTCCTAACATTTTCCTATCTTTCTATATGCTCAACTTTATTCTGTTTTTACAAAACACTTTTATTTTGTTTTCTAAGCACTACTTAATAAATTTAATTAAGCAAAAAACTTACTACATTATATTATTTTTATTTCAAGAAAAATAAGATGTTGCACGCATTTCCTCACCTAACACAACAGTTTTGAAAGGGATGATATATTTATTTTGATTTTAGAGTGCAAATTTAGCTAATAGCATATTCTCAATTAGGGATATCCACGATTTAGTTCAATTCAACTTATGTTTAAAAACTCACCCAAATCAAAATAAAATAAATAAAATATGATTTGATTTAGTTTAGTTTTAAGTTAATATAACATCTAAAGCAAACAAAATCAATATTTTGTGATTTATTTTGAATTTATTTTTATTACTGTGAAATTGCTAAAAATCTTTTTAAAAAATTGTTAAACATTTTTAATGAAAATTGATGTAACGTGATGTGAATTTTCTTACAATTATCACTATGAAATTATATTAACATAAATCAAATAATGTCTACATTTTTAATTTTTTCATTGCCAATCAATTATATAAACCTAAAATATATACACACCATTTCCTAATGTATTGTAATTGTAAAATAATATTTTAAATATTCAAGAAACATAAATAAGAACATTAACCGTTGATTATTCACTTGTTAAATGAATTCTATTATTAATCACGATATTAGTGACCAACGCTATCAGTGACAGAAACTTTCTGCTGCTAAATAGAAAACCATACTTATTATTAATTTAAGACTATATTAACGACTTAAATATTAATATTTTATTAATTAATTTGATTAGTAGCAACAGAATTTAATCTGTCTCTTTGGTTTTAGGATTTTAGTTAGTGTAAACAATAAATTTTCATCACTAAACTAATCCGGCATTTTAAGGTGACAAAAATTTAATAACTGAATAGAATTCGAAATTGTGGTGATTAGTTACCAACGGAATATAAATTGATGACTTATAAATTAAATTGTAAGACAATACATACAAATTTATCATCAAATTTTGATAAACAGAAATATATTATAAATATAGTATAAATAATTCCTAAAATAATTTATATAATATTTTATAAAAAGTACATAATTTTATAGTTAAATATTACAACATAAATTTATTATCATATTTTAATAAATATAAATATATTTCAAATACAATAAAATTAAATAAAAGACATATTTATATAAATTTATTAATTAATAATTAAATTTAAATATATAATATTATACTTAATATAATATCATATTAATATCATAAAAAATAATTTGTTTTAATTTAATCTTAAATTTTAAATTAAAATTAAACCGTTAGGTTATAAAATTAATTTTGTATATTTAAATGAAATTTTGATTACCTTTTATATTATTTTTATAAAAAATAATAATTTGACATCACTATTTATATTAAACTTCTATTTAACACTATATTTTTTTAATAAAATATTATAAATAATAATATATATCGATATAAAATATGAAATAGTATCAAAAATAATAAGTGTCAAAATATAACTATCTTTTCTATTTTATCATTTTGTGTTGTCGGATTCTTCGGTCATTATTGTCAGTCCATCATTCTTTGCTGGCATTGAAAGGTGATGTGACAAGATATATATCAAACCCTACCCTACGGGAAACAAGCCATAAGTTCAAATCTATCACAGTAGAATGTGTACCACTCGTTTCAAACACATCACTGCTTATTCCAGTAATACTATTTATATATAATTTTTGTACAGATTCTTTTGCTTTTAATAAAACTAAATATAAATTACAGGGACAAGAATATCGAATATAAATTATTTTTACCTAACGAGGTAGAATCTTCTTTAATTCCTTAATCGTCAACTGCAATTTGCAGAACAATTTATTCACATAAACCATTTCAAAGGTTTAAAGATGTCGAATAGCTCAGTTTGCCTAAAAATTAGTGTCTCGTAATTTTGTGAAATACTTTGCTGTTATGTGGTTACAATCACATTTTTATATACAAACTTTTATTAAATACTCCACCCCGGAAATAATAACATTTTTAATTTTTAATATAATTTTTTTTATACTCATGTGATCACAATTACATTTATATAGAGTAAATGTTTAATGAAATTTCCATATTACTGTATTTCTTACAACTTTAAAGATAACTTTATAGATGTAACACATAGGATAAATTTCACATATAATATTTTTTTCATAAGCATCTCTCTCACACCTGTGTAAAAGAGATAAAAAGAAATTATCAAACTTCTGATATACTTTTTATATTTGCATATTCACAACGTTGTAGATACAACCACACCTCTATCAATGAATATTTTATAAAATTAAATATATTAGTATGTATCTCACGTCTACATGAATGAAACCACACATTTCTAACTACATCATATACAATTTTGCATTACAAACTCGTTGTTTATAAAATATATATATATATATATATATATATATATATATATATATATATATATATATTTGTACCCACCAACTCTATTGTCAAGTTGACTATTAATTTGCGAGTGTTTGTGCATGTTAGGTACATTAATACAATTTAGGCTTAAATTAAACCAAATTCTAATTCTAACAGAAACTATTTTTCTTAAACTTTTTCTTGAAAAATTATCCTTTTCTTTTGTTTTATAGAAAAATTAAGAAAAAATAATAAGTCCACTTAAATATTTAGGGCCAAAAACTTGACTTATAAATTATAACTCTTTTAAGCAAACATACTTAAAATTCTAAGAAAATAACGAATGAAAGCATAAATTTAAGAAAACAATTAGGTTGGTTCACGTTGCAATAAATTTAAAAAATTT